>SKEY01000767.1_pt1 | contig 48481 bp, 51 predicted proteins | sample 4843871 | NCBI WGS metagenome assembly SKEY01 (sample SAMN11008797, study PRJNA524170) | human gut metagenome | biome: Human fecal sample; material: Feces; isolation source: fecal sample from pouch patient p36 | host: Homo sapiens | place: Israel: Tel-Aviv | collected 2016-12-04
AAAGCAATAAAAACGGTTAAATGTTTCAGGAAATAAAAGAAAATAATGCCGCGCAAGCGGCATAATTCACCCCAATAACGCTCTCAACCGCTTAATTCTCTTATGCGACAACTTCCGTTTCTCGCTCTCAACGGACCTTAAGCTCAGCTGGATCGTCCGCTCAGTCCCGTGAGTTTAAAGCGGACATGACCTCAAACTATTTACAATAATGCTTCATTACGCGCACAGCTCAGACGGCCGGAGCGCGTTTCTGACAGGAACCGGGTGAAACAGGCAACAACCCACCAACAAACCCGCCAGAAACGAAGGAGATGAATTTTACCTCAATGCATACAAACGCACAAAAGTGCTTAGACTCTAATGTACAGTGAGGCCCTAGCTCTTCATTCCAGTCATGCTGAGAGCCATCAATCTGGATAAGTTCGCCATAACCGCGCAGCGGGTCAGGAGCTGAAGGGGCCCTTTGGTGTAGATCTGTGGCCTTTGAAATATGCTGAATCAGAGCGGAAAACGTACAGATGAGGCGGTAGCCATGCCAGAAAATAAAAGCACTACGGATGATGAAGAGAGTCTTCTCTACGATGAAGCCTGCAGGATGGTAGGGCAGTGCTGCCTGATGCTGGCCAGTAACGGTGCGGAAACCCATCGCGACCAGCTGGTTTATCAACTGAAAAGGCTTCACTGGAAATTCATGGTTGAAACAGACGTTTCACACAACGGGATTCTGTTTGCCATCGAGCAGCTCGCTACCGCGCGGGATGACAAATTCGGTTCACAAACCGGGTCATGACATCTCATACCGGCACAGTCTGTATCACATTTGTAATACAGCGAGGGAAGAGAGCGGACGCGCCGGAGGCGCTGCCGCCCTGCCCCGTTCCCCGGAGGGGAACCGCCCTTCTGTAGTCCATGCGTGCGGTCGCGCAGAAGGAGGAAAAAGGGGCTGCCAGCGAACTGACAACCCCTTCATAAAGGCGCTTGCGGTCTGACCAGACGACACCAAAAGCCCTGAAAAGGCGGGGTTTCCCCCGCCTCCAGGTTGCTACTTACCGTTGGATTCGTAAGCCAGCACTGCAGCGACCTCCCTGTCTCCGTCCTTGATCCTGAATTCGCATAAGCGAGATCGGGTAAGGCAGGTGAATATTAACAGCGTTAAACACACGATTAATACGCACCAGATAAGGGCGTTTCGCGGCAGTTTCATGGATTACTCCTCCTTGCATTGAGCACGGTAAGAGGCCATACTGGTGTTGTTGAGACATACAGTGGGCCTCGTGGTTTGGTTAATGAAAATTAACTTTACTACGGGGCTTTCTGCCCTCTGCCTCACAACAACCATAACAAACCCACAGAACGTCATGAGGCATCAGGCCTCAAGCGCCAGCGCCATTATACCCGGATGTACACTTCCTGCCCAGGATTAACAGTCTGAAAACTGTATAAATCCTCACCATTTTTCGTCAGTCACGATCCCGTGACGCAGCTTACAAGTTATCTAAAGAGGAAGTGGCAGAGCTGATTGAAAGAGCAAAAATGAAATAACACTTAGCAAGATAACATCTTCGTAAGATGTTATCTTGCTATCTTGTTATCCAGAGGGTTGAATGTCTGGTAATGAAGCTGAAATTAGCACTTACATAATATTAGGTATCTTGATGTTCACCTGTGCTTCTGTTTTCTGCAAAGGCTTACTGAGCAGTCTCGGTACTTTGGCTGCTCTGGGGATGTCAGTGTTTTCGTTGCTGACTTGGTTCTGAAAGTTCCTTTTTTCTGCCCGGTGTCAGCCATTTACTCAGGAGGGATCATCCGGCTGTCCGAATGACATGCAGGATTAACCTGAAGGGTCTGGTTAGCAGACGTAACATGATGCGTGGCCCTAACGTCCCCGGCAATGGTGTCCGCGCCGGCCGACGTCAGGCTGTCGATGACTATTTTGTCGATTATGCTCTCTGACAGACTGCATCAGATGGTAAAAGCTATGAGTCGAAACGCTTTTACAGGAGCAGGGCTGGTGTTTGTCTGATTTATGTTCTACAGTAGACGCGGCATATAACTTCAAATCACTCTTTTAAGTACACGTCTTTTGGACGTGAGTATTTCTGTGCATTTGAGGTTACCATGAAAAATCTGCCTGTCATTTTCAACAATCAACATTCAGATACCCATACCGTATCAGCTGCTTTATGTCAGCTGAGGCACGATTCCAGATCTAAACCGCTCCCACACGAGCAACGTTATTCCCTTCTTAAGGGTTGTATTCGTTTGTTGCAGGAAAACAAGGATGAACTGTGTGAGGCCTACAGTCAGGATTTTGGTCACAGGGCACATGCCAGCACATTACTTTCCGATATTTTGGGTTCAATTGAAGCACTGAAGCATTCACTGAGCGGTCTGAAAAAATGGTCGCAGGATGAACCCCGTGAATCACCCTTCCCGGATACGTGTTCTTACATTCAATACAGACCGCTGGGGGTTGTAGGTGTAATGAGCCCGTGGAATTTTCCACTGGTGTTAACTTTCGGACCACTCTCCGGTATCCTCGCAGCAGGTAACCGGGCAATTATTAAACCTTCCGAATTCACGCCATCGGGAAGTCGGCTGCTCTGTCATTTGATTTCAGAATATTTCCCTCCGGATGAAATTTTGACTGTTCAGGGTGATGCCGGTGTCTCTGCATTCTTCGCTTCCCTTCCTCTGGATCATCTGGTGTTTACCGGTAGTTCAGCAACGGGCCGACATGTTATGCGTGCAGCAGCCGAAAATCTTACGCCGGTAACGCTGGAGTTAGGCGGGAAATCTCCTGTCATCATTTCAGAAAGCGCCAACCTGAAAACGGCTGCTGAAAGAATAATGACGGCCAAAGCATTTAATGCGGGGCAGATTTGCATCGCCCCCGATTATGTTATGGTTCCAGCAAGATACGCAGACGAATTCATCGGTTACGCTGTAGCGTTCCTGAGAAAATCATACGGTTCTTATCTTAAGAATCCTGACTTCTCGTCAATAATTAATGCAGCCCACAGCAGCAGATTAAATGAATTGATCGACGATGCCACGAAAAATTGTGAGCGCATCATTTCAGCCAGTGAGGAGCTGGATTTGCCGTCTGAGGGGAGAATCATTCCACGACTCATTCTCAATCCCTCCGACAATTCACGCATCATGCAGGAAGAAATTTTCGGCCCGCTGCTTCCGATTATTACGTATGAAAAAACGGATGAATGCATTAATCGGATCCGGAATGGAGAAAAACCGCTGGCGTTGTACTATTTTGGACAGGATGAAAATGAGTTCAGAGAGTTACAATGTTCAACCGATTCTGGTGCCCTTGTCTTTAATGATGTGATGAGTCATGTTTTGGTGCACGATCTGCCGTTTGGTGGCGTGGGGCATTCCGGTATGGGAGCCTATCATGGAGAGGATGGTTTCCGTCGATTTTCCCATGCACGCGCCATTTTTATTCAGTCTGATACAGGTTTATCGAACCTACTCATGCGGGCACCATTTACGGACGAAAAAATTAATCAAATTACCTCCCTGATAAATCAGCCCTGAGTCTGATCATCTCTTCTCGCAGGAGGATGGTGGCCTGATGCCATCCTCCTGCTTTTTCAGTCAGATGAAGTGATCAAGAATAAGGGTGGCAATAAGCGCCACAACCGAAGCAAGGATCGTTGCCCCCGTAAACTTTTTCAGCGCTTCGGATAATGAAATTCCCAGGTATTCCCGAACTATCCAGAAGGCTGAATCCGTCACGTGAGCCCAGCTAATTGAACCCGCACCAATGGCTATTACCAGAATTTCTGGAGTCAGTTGATGATCTGCGGCAAGCATCGGACTGATCATACTGGCTGCGCTTATCATTGCCACGGTTGCCGATCCCACTGCCAGGTGCATTATCCAGGCAATAAACCAGGCCAGTATGACAGGATTAATATGGGTGCTGAGCAACATTCCTGAAATAACTTCCCCCACTCCGCTTTTGAGCAGAACAGAGTTGAAGGCTCCACCTGCGCCGATAACGAATACAATCCCAGCAAGCACCGGGAAACTGCGCTGACTTATTTCAAGTAGTTGCAGCATTGAGCGTCCCTGTCGCAGACCGAGCGACCAGAAGGCAAATACCAGAGATATCATCAGCGCAGTCAGGGGCGTACCCACTGCGAGCGTAAACCGGCGTATCAGCGTTTCTTCTGCCAGACCCGAAGTCAGAGTTTTCACAACCATCAGTAACAGTGGAAGGCAGATGGTGAACAGGGTAATCCCAAACCCGGGTAACTCCCTTACCGTTTCTGTACTGTCTGTCCGGGTTCCCAGGAACTTTATTTGTGCAGGCGTAATCTCTTTTTTACACGTTATTCTGACCCAGACTGGCCCTGCAAAAATGATTGTCGGGATACCCACCGGAACGTAGCACGCCTGTGGCGTGAGCGGCGCTGCTGCGCAGCTTCGGGTGTTTGCATGACCGGAGCTCCGCTTTATACTCTGCTCCATGCATATCCCCCGTCCCGCTAAACTTCTTTTCACCGTCGATGACGGCTGGAACCGTTACCTCGAAAAACACGGCGACAGCATCAGCCAGTGGACCCGCCTCTGCGTTGAGCGCATGCTCGCCTGCGGGACCTGCGCTATGGGTGTTCGCCGCTACTGCTGCGCCTCGCCGGACTGCACACACTCCCGCTTCTTCTGCCAGAGCTGCAAGTCAAAGGCCTGCAGCGCCTGCGGCATGAAGTCCACCGAGCAGTGGATCGCGGAGCAACAGCACGTCCTGCCCGACTGTGAATGGCAGCATATCACCTTTACCATGCCCCACCTACTGTGGCCCTTCTTCAACGACAACTGGTCCCTGCTCAACGACCTGTTCCGCTGCGCCACCCGGGCTATGCTGAAGTGGGCACGCCGGCAGGGTATTGAGGTCGGTATCTTCTGCGCCCTGCATACTTACGGCCGGCAACTCAATCAGCACCCGCATATCCACGTTTCCATCACCCGCGGTGGACTTGACGTAAAGCACGGCGTCTGGCGCAGCCTTTTCTTCAAAAAGAAGGCCGTTGAGGAAATCTGGCGGGGAGCCGTTATCCGCCTGCTGCGCGGCAGCTATGAGCGGGTCAGCCCCGGCACCCTGCCGGGACTGGGACACATTCGCGATGAGCGCCAGTGGCGGCGTTACCTGAAGGCACAGTATGGCCGGCACTGGAAGGTACACTTCGCGAAGAAAACCCGGGGAGCCTGGCACAGCGTGAAGTATCTGGGCCGGTACCTGAAGCGCCCGCCGGTGTCGGCTTCCCGCCTGCGACACTACGCCGGTGGAGCGGTGGTACACCATTACCTCGATCACCGCACGGGAAAGCATAAACGCCAGACGCTGAGTCAGGAAGAGATGATCGGGCGCTTTATCAGCCACGTTCCGGCGCGTCATTTTAAGATGGTGCGCTACTCTGGCTTTCTGGCCAACCGCAAGCGGGGCTCGCTTCTGCCGAAGGTTTACAAAGCGCTGGAAATGACGGTCCGGGAAAAACCAAAACGTCCCGGGTTCGCGGTACTGATGAAAGGCTTCCTGGGCACGGATCCGTACCAGTGCATCCTCTGCAAAGGCCGGTTGCGTTTTGCCGGCGCCGTGGCGGGTGAACACGCCACAAAAATGCTCTCAGACAGGCTGCATCAGATGGCGAAAAAACGATGGCTGCGGATGCCTGAGCTGAATCAGTTCGCCTGAAAAACAGGTTTCAGGTTAAAAATACGGCGAAGATAGTATTTTCACATCAAATCCCACGCAGATCAGCAGCAGCAATGGAGTAGGCGGTGCTACTTTTCATGGTCAGGCGCTCCCAAAAGAAGCGATTCAATCTCCTAACCATGAACCGGGTCAGACAGAGCCCTGGCGCTGGCGTAGTCTGCATCAGGAAGAGCTAAAAACGAATAAAAATTAAGGAGATTATTGTATGACTTTAAAATTAACCGAAAGCAAACTGGAAATTCTTGTCGATACGTTAAATGCCATTATATGCGGTGAAGTAAATATTACGCGTGAGCAGCGCGAAAATATGGTCAGGACGGTTGCAACCCTGGGAGGCTTAACGGAACGGCAACGCCTCATCACTGCGGAAAAGGAAGCTAAAAAGCAGGTAAAAGAAGAAAAGGAAAAAAAACCACGCCTTCCGGATGAAGTGTTTCCGCGTTCAGGAAAACCGTGGGCACCGGAGGACCTGGACCTTATTCATTCGATTATTGCTGATATTCCGGATGACAGAATCGATGATCATATACTCTGGCTGTCGAAGAAACTGCAGCGTACCCCTTATGCCATCACCCTGAAAATTGTCAGTGAAGGCCGAATGAACGAGGAGTGGGCTAAAGGGTGGAAGCCTGCCGCCAAATCTATTCGTGAGGATTTTGCTCTGGTCAGGGCAAAGACTACAGCAAACAATACAGATAATTAATAAACGGTCTTAACTCACTCAAAATGAGTCGATAAATTGACTAAGGTTTAGAACGTTAATATGAAAATTTTATTAGGAATTTTCCTACTCCATTAAATATAATATTCATGCAGCCGATAATAAGAGTGTAAGAAAGGGGGCGGTGTGAACGATTTTCATAATTTAAGTATTTGTATTCAGAATAAGGATGTGGCAGGCGCAATGCGCGTGCTGCGTGATAAATCAGAATTTGCGGTGCGCAAGATTCTGGAGAAACTAAAGATCAGGGTCACAACGCAAACCGGCAGGGCATTCTGGCATTATGTCCAGGGCTGGCTGTTAACCGCGTGTCGCCAGGGGAATATACAGCATGAATCGTTCAGTACCCGACGTTCTTCCCACTATCCGGAACGCCAGCCAGCTCAGTCCCGCTGCTCTCGATATGGTCAAGCTTCTCGCACTTCTGGCCATGATTATCGACCACACCAATACGGTGTTTCTGTCGCCAGCCTGGCCGGTGATGTATGCGCTTGGCCGGATGGCCTTCCCCCTGTTCACGCTTATATGGGCGATGAACGTACAGCGCACCCCGGAACGACTGCAGAAGAGAGCCAGTCGCCTGTGGATCTGGGCAGTCATCACGCAGCCGGTGTTCAGCCTGGCCTTCTGGCATCACCAGCCCTGGTGGGCCATGAACATTCTGTTCGTGTTTGCCGGCGTCACGCAGCTGCTTGCCCTGCAGTACCGGCACGGCCGGAAAGGAATGCTCGCCGGATATCTGCTCCTGTCCCTCATGATTTGGCCCCTGCAGCCGGCAAGCTACGGGCTGGCAGGAATAACGCTGGCCATCAGTATGGCAACGGTTTGTGGCAGCGATACACCCGGAGTGCAGCGGCTGGCAGCCATCACTGCCGTGCTGTCACTGATTTGTTTAAACGGGTTATCGCATCTCCTGGATATGCCCGCAGAAACATTATTACTGGCCACGCTGCCTACTCTGGCATTCCCCCTGGCAGTGGTTTCATTCTGCAGGCAAATCTGTCCGGAGGGCCGCAGGCGTTTCATGCCGCGTAATTTCTTTTATTATGCTTACGCCGGTCACCTGGGGATTATTGGTCTGGTACAGTATACTTTCGCCTGATTAGGGAGGACGTGATGGCTATCAGTGAGAAAGAGCTGCTTGAGGCAGGTTTCAGCAAAAGCGAAGTGGACAATTTACAGGGCCGGCTTGCAGCAGGCGGAGGCACCATGCAGCATCTCATCGATGCGCTCTCACGGCGCTTCCGGATGTCGGTATGGATCACTGTCGCGCTGGTTCTGGTTATGCTGGTCACCCTCATTGCCGGCAGCCGGACACACATTCTTTCCGGGAGCATGAGTTCCCTTGTAGTCCTGATCATCGCCTGGGTGACCTTCCCACCTGTACTGGGCTGGAAGGCATTCCGACTGCAGAAGACTATTTCCCGGAAGGTTCAATAGTCAGTAAATCAAGCGCCACTTTGGCTTTAACCCCCCATCCCGCAATTTTAAGCGCCATTGCGGGACGTGGCGTGCCGGATACTTTCCTGAAGAAATCGGGCCTGGTCCAGTACCACAGCCGTTGTGCTTCGGGTTTCAGTCTCAGGCCATACGCGCCGTAGACTTCGCTGAAGAGTGTGACAGCCTTATAAGTCCCCAGCCCCTGCTGCCGGCTGAAGCCCAGAAATTCAGCGATCTCCATCGAGCCGTCAGCGAATATTCCCTCCGTCTGCTTATCACCGAGGAAGTTGTGCGCGGCTTCCCGTGAAATCGTGTTAAAGCCATTTACGACAATCACCGCGCCGGCCACCACGCCCACCGGCGTCATTGAGGACATCATGACGATCCCACCAAAGATGGCCGCACCGGCCACCACGACGTCGACCGCTGAAATGATGTAGCCCACAATTTTGTTCTCGTCCCGGACAACCTTCACCTCAGCATAGAGTTTTGCATAGCCGGTTCTGAGCGATCGGGACTGCTCCAGCAGGCTGGTATTTTCAGCCCGTAAGGCACGCAGACAGGCCATACAGTCATCATCCGTTTTTGCCCGGCGTGCGGCCTCAAACTGGGCCATGATGAATGCCCTGATCTCATCCACAAACTGAATCCGGATAAAACCATCCTGAAGGTGCATAGCCGCCACAGTGTTTGCCGTGTTAACCAGTTTCCTGGCCTCCAGGTTGATCATGGTTTCCGCCCAGGCACGGGGATTCTGGCCGGGTAAAAGCAACGTGTCCATTTTATCGCCTCGCTAATCTGTTTCTGAAAGCATATTCATGAAACGATTTTTGACAACAAAAAATGGGCACGCTGTCCTGCAGAACTCACTGATGCCGCATCGCGGCATGGAGGCGCCAGCTGAGGCCAGACAGGGAGAGAATGCCGACGGGCGCCGTGACCGGCGTAAGCCGCTGCGGTTTGAAAGGTTCTGCCTGTCCCATCCCTTACCCTGCAAAGCCATATCCGGTAACCGCCACGCCTGATGGTGATGTGCGCGGTCGGAGTGAGCCCGTCGAGGCCAGAGGCCGCTGACGGGCTGTATCTCCGCGTTAGCGCCGTGAGGCGCTTACGAGCGTGTACAGCGGGCTTGCCGCGACGCTAACTGCAACTGCTTTGATTTCTAGTTACAACATCCCTCTTAAAGCGAGGGTGTTCCGGCCCTATGGGCCGGGGCGGCGTCGGTTTAGCAGGGGTCAGGTATGTATGCGATGCGAGGTTCTGGCCAGAATGGGGCCCGGCGCTTGCGACGGGAGGAACTTTTGATTTCCTTCTGAGCGCGCGGCCGTGAGGCCGCTGCATGCGAAGGCATTTTACGTTATCCACAGAGTTGCCGAAGACAAAGATCTACTCTGGAATGTAATGAACAGAGAGATAAAAGCGGTGAAGTAAGACTGTTTTGCGGAATGCCTTTTATTCATTTCCGGGTTACTTAACTTATTCGTTTGCGGATTTCTGTGTAAAAAAAGAGATAGTGGCCATTGCGGACCATAGCGACCTGCAGAACGTCATGGTGACCGGAAGGAGAAAGGAGTAAAGGATGAAAAATGAGCAGGATGGCCGAAAAAAACCAGCACGAAAAGCCCCGGTTAGGGGCCTGTAAACAGAAAGACTGTTGTTTCGTCTGTGACTAGTCAGGTGGAGAAAGCGCCAGATCCAGCTGGTAAAGATGCTGGATGGCCAGAGCCTTCAGGCGCTCAGATGTGCACCAGTACGCTTCGTCAGGCGGCAGGGTGCGGTAAATCCATTCAGACATTGCATGGAGTCGTTCATCTGCCGGCAGCTTAATCAGATTGTTGGCACGTTTACGCTCCGCGCCTTTTTTGCGGCGGTAAACGAGTGCCTCCCGGCGCTTACGGCCGGACCAGCATTTCCGCGCGGAATGGGGCTGAACATCATCATGTTCGCTCATCACCCCTTCCCGGATCAGCTGCTCACGCTCGGCGCTCTGACGGAGCTTCTTCTCCTGCTCTTTAAACAGCTTGTCCATATCGACGCCCAGCATCTGGAATCCCACGGGGGTGATATAGACATATGTTGGCAGCCAGGTGCGGGATTCACGATCCCAGGCGCGTTCTTCTGCGAGGCCCAGAACGCCAAACCGTACCTGTTCCTCAATAAGCCGTGAAAGGCGTGACACCGTCACTTCTGTTTCCGGAATGACATTGCCTTTTGCGTCCTTTGCACTGAGTTCTTTTGCAAGACGGGTGATACACATGCCAACGGTATGCTTGCCGGCATCACAGAAGCTGATGAGCACTGGCCAGAGCGCATCGAGCAGGCGCTGACGTTCCGGACGGAAGCCATATTTACGTCCCGCTTTACGGCGGCCGGCAACATAGAGAGGGTGACGGGAAACATGCATGCGCAGGCTGACCTGCCCCGTTTCTTTGTCTTTTTTCACCAGGCGATTGTAGGCATGACCGAGCTGTCCGGAGAGCTTTTTATAATGCTCAGGACGGAACCAGGACGGGTTTTCACATTTGGCTTTTGTGGAGTGTTCACCGCGCTTACGGCGGGTCCGCTTTTTGACCGGCTCAGTAAGAAAATTATCCTGTGTGCCGGCATCGACGTCCTGCCAGAAACGGATTAACTCTTCGGCCGGAAGCTCAGACCAGTGAACAGAAATCTGCTTGTCATTCACGGCGGCCTGTTCTTATGGCGGCCGGGTGTTGTTTTCTATGGTGCATGCGTTATAATCCTTCACAGGCAACGCGCCTGCTTTTGGACCCCCTGATATCTGACGTTCCGCCAAGTTCGTAGCAGATATCGGGGGGTTTGTGCATTCAGGCTCCGGGAAATCCCGTCACCTGCTCCTGAACGTTTTACTGGACACGTCCTGTCCCTGTCTGTTTCCGGAAGTCCGCATTTCTTCCGTAAAACCATCTTCTGCCACCCGCCTGCCTCACCACAAAGCAGTCAAACCGTCAGTTTGAGTTAGGTCACAAAAGTAATCTGAATCAACAATCTGTCCCACCACAAGACGATCGCTGACGATCCGAATACTACCTTCTCGCTGGCAATATTTCCAGATGTCAGGCCAGATTAGCGTTCATTGTTTGCGTGCTAATTGTCCTGAAGGGACGTTTAACCGGCAGCGCTCGCCGCAGTATCAGGCCGGCAGGTCTGATCGAGGAAGCGCAGGAGAACGGAACAGGAAGATGGCATTTACGCGCGGAACATGAAAAACAGTCTCTGGCGGGAGACGTTCTTCGGACTGAGGATCATTTCACCCTGGTGGCTTTCCGGATTGCAGCCTGGAGTTTTTCAGCGGTAACGGCTTCCGGGAAGACCGTGATGGTGTCAGGAGTGGCTCCGCTAACGGGCATGACGATGATCCCCGGCGTTCCGGTGAGTCCCAGCGCCTCTGCCAGGTTACTATTTTTCTCAAGGGACGCGGTATGGTCGCCAGGAGCTGGAGTGGTCAGCCCCGCCTTTGACGCTGCCCCGTGAATATCCTCCGCCGTCAGCTTGCCTTCATTATGGCCGGTGGCGTAGATGGCATTGTGATAGGTGACATAGGCCTGCGGCCCTTTCTTTTGCCAGACCGTCAGCCCCTGCTGCGCTGCCTGAAGTGAGGCTTCCCAGCGACCACCAAAAATTGGCCACTCCTTAAAGAGGTAGCGGACGTCCGGCTGCGCTTTCATGACCTTCTCCAGCTCCGGCGCGAAGCGGCTGCAGAACACGCACTGGTAATCAAAGAATTCAATCACCGCGACCTTTGCATTATCAGGACCGTAAACCGGTGTGTCCGGATCATGCAGAAGGTTCGCCTGATTCTCCATCACGCTGAGTGCAAACATCTTCTGCTTACGTGCCTCCTGCTGTTCCTGCAGCTTATGACTGACCGTTACCAGTATCTCCGGGTGGGACACCAGGTAGTCTGCTGCGATTTCCCCGATACGGGCCTCCTGCTCCGGGCTGAAGACCAGCTGCGGGGCCGAAGCGTGTGCCGTTGCAATAAAGCCCATGTATGTTGTAACTATTAATGCAGCTAATTTGTGTACTTTCATCGTCTGAGTCTCATGGTTAAAAGGGAGATTAACGTTCTTTCTGAATGGTACGGGTGAGGGTCTGTTCTTCTCGCTCCGGCATGCGGCCGCGCTCGCTATTTTCGGGTTGCCGGATAATATCCCGCTCGGTATTGGCCAGCTCATTCACAATGCGGCTGACTCCCGCACGTTCCGAAGCGACTTTGCTGGCCAATGGTTCCTTTTCTGCCCTGATATGACGGCCAATCTCATCGTGGCTAACGCTGTCCGAGCTGGCAACCTGAATGAGCACTTTTCCGTCAGGAATCGTTGGCTCATTCCGGTCGTCAACCTCAAGCATCCCGGGCGTAATACGCACCGCGTCCTCCACCGGCACAACAATACGCTCCTGAGTCTCACTCTTTTCTTTTTCCGCTTTAACGGCTTTGTTAAGCATGTCTTTTTCCGTCTGTCGTGTGGTTTCCTCCTGGTCACGGATCAGTTTGTGTTCTGATGCGGCCTCCGTAACGATACCTCCGCTGACTTTCAGCAGATGTGCTGATGGTGGCTCATCGCCGGTCTGCCAGACCACACCGTCCTTCGGGTGATGTCGTACTGCATCAAGCGCGGCCGCCAGGTCACTGGCCACAATCGTGTTGCCTGACTGGCTTCGCTGCAGTACCGCACCACGGGCACGTTCTGTCATGACCATCCGGGTCTCCCCCTGTGTCATCCGCCCTTCCGGGCTGGCAACCAGGGAAACCAGAGCCAGGCCCGCACTCCGGCCGTTGTTGTCATACACCGGCAGCGCCAGCGCCGGTTCGGGAAAGCGCCGGGTGGCCGGGATGATTTTTGCCGTCAGTGACGCGTCCTGCATGCCCTGATGGCGCACCCAGGCACGGCCCATGGCCGTTTTATTCACCGGCTGTCCCATTGCCCAGATGGCTTTCGCCTGTTTACGCTGCGTTTCTGGCGCCAGCGCATCGTGCGCCGTTTTGATATCCCGCTCCGGCGTTTTTACCGCCTTAACCCAGTCCGCCTTCCCGTCGGTATAAATCTGGACGTGCTCTTTCACGCGCGAGGCCGAGATGTAGAAGGCGCGACGGGAGGCAAGTGCCTTACGCCCGCCTTCCGTGCCCTCAAGCGCAATGACATAGTCGCTACTGGCCCCCTGAGCACCGTACCCGGTGACGGCCCAGCCGTAGTCAATATGCTGCTGCGCCCTGACCGCTTGAGGATTGATGGTAATGCGGCCGTTTTCCCCCTTCAGACGAATATTGCCCGTTTCGCTGACCGACTCGACCGTATAGCGCTGGCTGGCCATCTGTCCCTGCTCCTTGTCTGTCGCCGTGAACTTCAGCAGATCGCCGGCACGGACTTCCCTCTCGCTGCGGCGAAACAGCTGCACGTCGCCGGTGATGAGTTCCTTCGGGGAATACAGTCCAATCTTCCCCTCCTCATCGCGTACCGTGACCGTACTGCCGTTGCGGTCAACGGCCAGCACGTCCTGGTAACGATCGCCGCGTTTAACCACCATCCCGGCTTCCCAGGCATCGGTTTTATTGAACTCATGACGGGTGTGGGTGATTTTATCGAGCACCGGCACCGTAATGGCCTTCTCCCCCAGTTCTCCCCGGGCAGCCAGCACAGCATGAATGCCGGCATTTACCGCACGACGGTCGGCGTTCAGCTGGGTGATAATGAGGGTACGGGACCGCGCCTCCGGCGTCCGGTCCGTCCAGTCAGCCACGATGTCGTTAACAGGCGTCTCCGTTTCCTGAATGGCACTCCCCGGGAGCGAGGCTGAAGCGCTACGCGCCACACGGTCAGCCGGCTGGGTTTCAATCCGCTGCAGGGCCGCATCGATCCGGTTATCAATAATGTCGTGAACGGCACCGCGCAGCTGCAGGTCTTTCTGGCGGACGATTTGCTTCATGATGGCCACATCCATCGGGCTGCGCTCCTGCATCAGCTTAAACGGTGCGCCCACGTCGACCGATTCAAACTGGTCGATATCCCCCATCGAGACCGCGCGACCGCCGCCGCTGGCAATGGCCTGGAACAGTGCCGCCGTATCCTGGTTGCCTGCCATTGAGGACTCATCGATAAGAAACACCTGTCCTTTATAGTCGGGCTTACCGCCTGCGGCCGTCGCCTGGTCATGTTCAACGATAAAAGATTTGATGGTCTGCGCCCGGACACCGACGTCGCTCATCTCTTTCACCGCCTGGTGCGTCGGGGCAAGCCCCGTCATCACCGGACGAACGTCCGCCGGTATGGTCTCCAGTGCAGATATCACCGCCTTCAGCTGCGTGGTTTTCCCCACGCCGGCATAGCCCTGAATCCCGATAAACTGATCCGTGGTTCCCAGCACCAGGGTGGTCGCCTTTTTCTGGCCATCGGTGAGTCCGTTCAGCACGGCTTCCGGTACCTGTTCCAGCAACGGCTGCTGTGTGCCTTTCCCTTCCTCCACCACACGCAGAATGGCTTTCTCCATCTCCCAGGTGGACCGGGAAACCAGTACCGGCTCTCCCCCTGCGGATACGGACAACAGCTCGCCATTTTTAATCATCGCGCCAATTTCATTCCCGATAGCTTCAAGGTCGGGATGATATTTCTGCGCTTCCGTCGCCAGCTTCAGTTCGCTGAATACCACAGTGCGCTGGTCATTGATGGCACGCCAGACGGCCAGCCCGGCGTCCGTCCGGACGCTGTCATGCAGTGAATCCACCGCCTGACTGATGTCCTGGTGACCGCTCAGGTTTCTGACCAGCTGCACGGGAGAGGCACTGGTCTTCATGCGCTGCAGCCGGGCTTCAGCCCGGTCCTGTACTTCGGCTGTGAACACTTCCGCCCGGTGGCCACTCTGTGCCAGCGAATTCATGGTCTGGGTCGATATGTCGCGGCTGTTCAGTGCGGCCAGCACCACGCCGGTGTCGTTATCCCGGCCGCCCGGCGCGGTCACGTAGGCATGCGACAGGTAGAGCGGCTGGTCTTTTGGCAGCGTCAGGGTCTCTTCCCCCCGTTTCACCTCAATCCCCTTTTCACTTATCCCGGTCACCTCAAGACGGTCTTTTGCCTTCAGGCTGTGCTCACGATCCCCCGCCACGGCCAGCAGTTTTTCGCCGGTGGCCACGCTGAGGGTTTCGCGGCTGAAGAGACGCCAGTCAGCGCTGATATCGCCGATTTTCATCCGGGTCAGCACGCCGTCCCCGTCGATGAGCGAGAGGACTCGCGTGTCCTCATGCACCCGGTCAATCACATACGACTTACGCGCTTTTGCGTCCGTGCGATCTTCAAGTACCATCCCGGGACGGTATGAACCGGGCATGCGGCGCGTTTTGCTGTCGAGCCAGACCGGCTGCCGGGCCTCTATCTCCACGCCGTCGCGCCCCAGCTGTCCTGCGTTCTGCAGCGCCTCACGTACCAGGCCCGTCAGCTGTGCCTGTTCACGCCTGCCGACCACAACGGCGGTGACGTTTTCAGTTCCTCCGCTCAGCTCTGCAAACCGGTTGGCCAGCGCCTCGTAACGGTCGCGTTTGTTCGGAATACTGACCACTTCGGCCTCAAGCCCGGGCGCCGGCTCCGTGCGGCGGGAGCGGGCAACCCCCGCGGACTCCAGCACGGACATGGCGTTACCGTTCGCCTGACGTCCGGCACTGTCGAGAAAGACCAGCTGTGCATCCTGCGCGCGCGCTTCGCCCAGTAGAACCAGCGTCTCCTTTAACCCCAGACGCTCTGCCCCTTCGATAATCAGCGTGCTCTGGGGTTTCAGGTGGAAATCACCGCTCAGAACATGCTGCCGGCTGATGATCCGTTCCCGCAAATCGTCGGATTTCGCCAGCGAAATGGCGCGCTCGGCAGAGCTGGCCAGCACCTGCACGTTACGACCGTTCGCGCCGGCAATACCGGCCAGCTGCGCGGTCAGGTCACGGATACCCGCCACGCCTGACGGGGCATTCATCAGAACCAGGGCGTCTTTCTCCACCACTTCCAGCGCCGCCGGCGCGTACTGCGCCGGGCGGGTGAAACTGACGACTTTTGTGGATTTGAGATGTTCCTGACTCAGCGCCTGGATCGAGAGTTCATCAAGCAGGTGAATACGGGAGGTAAAGACCCCTTTCTCACTGTCCAACGGTACAATCATGCCGTCCTTCAGCGCCGCATCGATGGCCACACGAATTTCCTGAATCTCCGGCAGCTGTTCACTCAGCTCAGCGGTGGTCATCATCAGCTCGCCAAAGGTGAAGCGCGTTTTACTGTCGCTGAGCTGCGAGATGGCCAGCCGGACAGCCTCAGTCAGTTCCGGGCGGGGTATTTCAGTGTCCAGCTGCGCTGCAGGAACGCTCCTGGTCGCCGGCGTCTTTTCGGGGCCGGTCTGTACCGTCTGACGCAGTGTGTCAGCCGGCTGTGTTACAGCCTGACGGGACTGGCTCTCCCGTTCTGCGGGTTGAGCAGGTGTATCGACGCTCTTTTCTGCCGTGGACGACGTCTGCAGAGAAGCCAGCTCATGCCCGGCAGGAACCGGCTTAGCCTGGTGATCTCGCTCCGGCTGAGGCGCGGTCTCACGAAGACCTGCATCACGCGGCACCACGCTCTCCTGATACGCCTTCAGGTCAAATCCCTTCTCCTTCATCTGGCCCAGCCAGCGTTCCATCAGGCGCATCCTCGAAGGGTCGACTTTCGCCCTGCGGGTGTCTTTGGCGGCCACATCCCGGCTGCGCAGCGTGGCTTCAGCCCCCACGGCACCCTGAATTTCCCTGCCCCGGGAGGAATATTCGTCCCTGACGTCTTCCGGAACGCCCTTAATCTCCCACATGCCATGCTTGCCTACTTCTTCCACTTCATGGCCGAGCGCTTCAACCCGCTCACGCAGCGCGCTGCGATAAATTTTCCCGAGCGTGACCTGATGCTTCATGACGGTTTCGATAAAGCCCGCGTTATGGATATAGTCCGTGGCCAGGGCTTTCCATTTGCCCGCATACTCCGTCATGTTGGCAATCAGGAGATGGGTGTGCAGCTGCGGGTCAAGATTACGTGACGTGTCATGCGTGTAAGCAGCTGCCACCATCTTGCCGGTATGTACGATGGACGTGACGCCGTCTTTCGTGTCGCGGGCCGAGATGAGCTTCTCCACATAGCCGGCCGCCACACGGACCGCGTGGTTATGTGCTTCCACCATTTCTTTATCGTTGCCGATAAGTGCCAGAATGGACACGCTTTTGGGGGCGGAAAAGGTCAGGTCATGGCCGGGACGGTGGACGTGCTGCCCGTTAACCTCCTTGCCAAGCCGTGAGCCGTCCGGCAGACGTCCCTCGAGCACGGCCGTCAGATCATCGCCACGGACGTTGCCCTCCAGACCCAGCGCTTTTGCACCCTCTCCCATCCAGAGGCTCTGAAGGCTGCCCAGAAAATAGTAGTTATCGGAATTGCTGTAGTAGCCTGCAGCCTCGCCGGCTGACGCTACTGGGGCGACTGACATCATAATTCAGGCTCTCTGTCGTAATAGTAATGGTCGTTTTCGTCGTAACCCGGGTCGTCCGCGTGACGGTGAAGTAAAATGTTCTCTTCTTCCTGCGCCAGCTGCCGGTGAGTACCGTGGGCTTCATCCGGGGTTTTCGGTGTCACTGACTTCCCTGCCGTCGTCACACTCAGGCCGCCGTCAGGCAGTGCCGTCACTTTCATGTCGAGGTTCATGGACTCACCGCCGTTTTCTTCTGTCTGCGGATCGCTTTCCGAAGAGGCCGGCCGCTGGCGTGCCCTGTGCAGCATGCTCAGAGGTGAGGCGACAGGTGGTTCCGGTACATGATGTCGGTTTCGCAGGGCCTTGAGGGCATCGGGCATTGTTTGTACAGAGTCAGCGGTACCCGGGTGACCGGTCACTCCGTTGGAGACCGGTAATTTGCCCGGTGCTTCAGGCGGTTTTTTCATTGCGCCAACAGAACGGAGAGAAACAACGTTATCTTTTTTCTCTGCAGTGACAGGAGGTGTCACCGTGTTGTGTTTTCCGGCCCCCTCTTCCGGTACGACTGTCGCAGAACCGGAGATAACAGGCTCCATGACAGCTACCTGTTTCCGTTCAGGCACTGTGCCCTGAGGAGGCTTCGGCGCTGTCTCTGGTGTTGCTGTCTTTTTTTCGACGGGCGATGATGCCGGCGTACCGGCAGAAGCAACATGAGCCGTACCGTCAGCTGCGGCTGACATTTCGCTTCCCTTCTCCAGCACTTCTTCACCGGTCGGGAACGTCAGACCGGCAGCTGCGCGCTCGTTCTCCTGAATAACCCTCTCAAGCTCCGGACTGAGCGCATCGCGGATATTGCGCTCAATGAGGCCTGCCTGCCGTTTCTTCAGCGCGCGATATTTCAGCTTCAGACGGACGACCGGATACTCACCCGGGAGGCGAACATAAAAGTTGAGGTTTGGCAGACGCATGATCTGCTCGTAGTCGACAATCGGGTTATTGACCTCGTCCTTACCGAGGGACACACCGTCACGCACCTGGTCCAGACCGTAGCTGTTCTGCTCACGGATTTTGCGCTTACGCTGGTTGCCCAGCTCCTCTTCCACCACTTTGGCCATCTCGGCGCTCGGCGAACGTCCGTACATACGGGTGTTCATCAGGTCAAAGATGCTTTTGGCCAGCTCGCGGCCGTAGACGTGAACCAGCTGCGCCATGTTCTGCATGCCCAGCACGAAACAGCCACCAAATTTACGCGCCTCTGCAAGTGTCTCGGCCAGCTCGGGTATGCGCTGCAGGCTGGGTGCTTCATCGATAATGAACCATACGCGGCGGTCGCTGTTTTCCCCCATGCTCTGCAGCATCAGCGTGGCCAGCGACACCCAGAGTGAGATCAGCGGGCGTACACTTTTGCGATGCCGGGCCTGAGTGGAAATAAACAGCCAGCTGTTGTCATAGCGTTCCTGCGTCATCCACTCCCTGATAGTGAACGGCGGTTTCGTTCCGTCATCCAGCCCCTGCAGATAGCGAAGGGCTTTAGCGTAGTTGGTTACCACCGAGCGAATGGAAATGGCCGTTTTCTCGATTTTCTCCTCAACCAGGTTGGCAGAGGGCGTGTTGGCCAGATAGTCACGCAGATTTTTCATGCTGAGGGACAGCAGGGTTTTCAGGAACTTCTCAATGCTGCGTTCCGGGTCCGTCGACATACGAATTGCGAGATCGGCATAAATGGTTCGCGAGCTGGATACCCAGAACGGATCGGATTCCCCTTCCACCGGAATGAGGCTGGCGGCCAGGTTGTCGTAATCGACCGCGTCAACGCACTCACCCCACATCTGCCAGTTGGCACATCGCTCGTCGTGGGCGTTAAGGATGATATCGGTAGACGGGTTATAGTGGGTTTCTGTGAAGGTACAACCTGAGTCGTAGATGATGGCCCGGTCACCGCGTTTGCGGATGTAGTCGAGTAACCAGCGTATCAGCGTCGACTTCCCCACCCCGATAGTGCCATGCATCAGGAAATTGAGTACCTCCGCCATCCTGACCATATGCAGATCACCCACGCGCAGGTCAGAGATCTCACCGTTTTTGCGCAGTAATTTATTCACTTCCGCTGGCTTGTCGGTCAGCTGCATGCCGGAGAGATATTCGTCCTCGCTCTCCTTTCTGCCGATATTCGCGATAAACCAGGTCACGGCGATAAACACCACCATACTGAACAGCCCGCTGGCACCGGCTGCCCACTGCAGCTCACGCAGGCACTGGTCGCCCATCGCCTGCATGTACGGGTCGGTATAAATCTGCGGCAGGGTCATCTTCAGAACCATTGCCGTCGCGGTAGGCGCATACCAGTAGTGAACGTCGTAGATTTTTGGCGTTCCCGATGCTGGCATCAGGTCGATAAAGCTGCTGTTGATACTGGCGAACCACCACAGGGAACCGTTATCCAGGGCTTCCTGAGGGATTCGCCAGAGAAAGATGGCGGTAGTCAGTACGGCGAACAGGATGAAGATCCAGAATCCTATCCAGTTGTTCACCTGAATGAACATGCGCCAGCGGTAGGCGGTCATCTGCCCGCCCTGGGTGAGGTTTTTTCCTGCGAAGCTCATAGAGTGTTGTCCGGCCGTTATCGCATCACCTGCGTGGTGATGTTCGTTATCAGAGAAGAAGCGTTGAAAAGGGTGATGAAAAAATGTGGTACCGCGTGGGGATTAATCGTCAGGTTATTACATCTGACTCAGTTCATACCTGGCCTGCTGACATCCGTCCTCCCAGTCCTGTTTATTAATGCATGCAGCCACAGAACGGACTGAAGAGGCCACATCCCTATAAACCGCTGAATGCCACTCCCGGGACTCCAGACCATAAAGGGTAAATTCATAGCCAGCCCAGAAAGCAACAATGGTCATTCCCTGCCCCTCAGGAAGTGAACCAAATACATTCATCCAGGCCCTTGCTGCCATCAGCTCACTTTCCAGATGGATAAGTGACCAGAATTCAGCTGAGTAATCTGCACGTTCATTTATCTGATGCATCATGATGGACGAACTCCTTTGAAATTAAGGACGCAACGCTCGCCGCAGACAGGGCTGCGCCTGGCGCAGTCATGCGAGGAAGCGTAATTACTGGTAACTGACAGAAAGCACTGACGCACCCTGCCCGAAGTGAACTCGGTCTGGTGTCAGTTGGAAAGGAGAGGTAATAATTACCGCACTGAGATGTGGGATATCTTTTCAGTGCGGTTTTAATGATAACGAGCTATTAGCTCACTATTGTTGCAGGCGGCTCAACCACCAACAGTAAACCCTTTCGCCTGCATGCAGTTGCGCCATGTTGAACCCGGCTTACCGTTATCAAGAGACGTGGACTCAACGTAAGGGAATCCCTTGATAAGATGGGTTTCCTGAGAAGAATCACCAACCCGAACAATGGTGGCTTCATCTTTCATGATTGACGTTAACTTCGTTGTACCCGCTTTATTTTTTGAAGCGGTGAGCACCTGATCAGAGCACTGGCGTGCAGCTGTCATTTCTGGTTCTTCCGGGGTAGATTTTGGGGTGGAACATCCTGTGAGTACAGCCACGACCAGTGATAAACACACAATTCCTGCTTTTTTCATGCTGATTCCTTATTTTGGTAAACGGGCGGCCTTTGACCGCCAATGCAGTTACATAATGCCGGCGATGGATTTGGCCAGCTGCGCTTCGAGAACAGGTTTCGCCTCTTCAAACTTGAGGTTCACCTTGTTGGCGTTGGATACCACGCGGGTCTGGTATTTAGCGCGGTTGCCTTGCTCGCTGCTGGTTTGCAGCTTAACGCCTGACGTTCCCTGCTTCAGGGCGGCAATATTGTCTGTCGTGACGGTCGCCTTGCTGCGCTCGGAAATTTGCAGATCGGTCACCATCGTGTAGTTCACGTCTTCAACCATTGCATCTGCAGCCATACCAATCAGGCCACTGGCCAGCCCTACACCCAGCGTTGCGCCAGCTGAAGACGAGTTATACGCCGTAATACCCGCGCCCAGTGCCGCTCCCATTGCCGCACCTTCGTACCCGGTCTTGAGGAAGCCCTGCGCATCACGCAGATCCATTTTTTCGGCTTTCAGCACGTTTGCCTGAATCCAGTAGTAGGCGGCGTCCGGAGAACTGGTGACGCGGTAGCCTTTGGCGGCCAGTTCATTTGTAATTTGTGCCTGCAGACCAGACATGTCCTTGTCAGAGGTATTACGGATCTGAAGATAAACCGTTTTCTCTGATGATGGCTCCAGCCAGATGGTTTCACTCATCTGGGTTTTGACATCCAGATTACGTTTCTTCACCGCTGTGGACATGGCGCCACAACCAGACAGAGCGATAGTAGAAGCGATCAGACCAACAACGGCTAATTGTTTTAATTTCATGAATTCTTCCTGTGCATAGAAAAACGTCCCCGTTAGCGAGACAGAACTAACAGTTTTGTTATCGGCAGATGGGGGAGAAGTTTTAATAAGAAATAACTAAGGTGGTAACTAATGATTATAAAAAAGCCACTATCCTTTAGTGGCTTTTTTGGATTTTCACGCAGGTTTCAGATTTTTTTTACCAGTTTGTTAAGTTTATCCAAGACAGCAGAGAAACCATATCTAGCAACCTCGGCATTAATAACCATCTGAGTAATGAACAATGACATCAATAACATTGCTGGGGCAGCGCATAAGAAAACAGTACTTACCATAACCCCTAACAATGAGAAGAGCCAATTGAGCACTATCATAAACACGACTGTCTTCTTACAAGTTCTTCGTAGGCTTGAGATAATAATTGATCCATCTCGTACTTTTTTCGGTACTGTAAGATACGCCAGTGCTGGACCGTATAAGGCAAAGCCTATAATCACAGAAAACAATAGCGCAAATCCATTAGTTGCTAATTCAGCACTCATCGCATCATTGAAAGTAACGACATCCCCAAAACTATTCATGTGGGGCACGTATTGGATTTTCACGATAATCAAAGCGATTAAGTATCCAACAACTATTGAAACTGGAAAGAAAAATGAAAGCTTCAAAGCGTGGATTGGTTTAACTAATTGTTGCGACGTGTCGGATAGGTTTTCTGACACCATGCGAAGGTCTTCATTGATGTTAGCTTGGGTAATCATAAGCGTTTACTCCTATTAACCTGTTCTCCGTCTCAATTCAGCCAATTTTGAATTCATTTCACTTTCGCTGGGTTCTTGAGTAATCAGATGTTGTTTTCCCTTTTCAGTCTCATGCTCTTTAACGAACTTGCTCTGAGCTGAATAATTTTCTCCTTTTAGAATATCACTGGATGCCTGAACAGTGGATTGTTTTTTATCGATTTCGCCAGAAGATTCGTTGATTTTATGCTCATTTTCAGATCTTTGTTCCGCTACACGACGCTGGATATCATTTTGCGGACCAAAACCCTGACCTGACTGTTCATGCAGTTTTGCCTGGTTTTCTTTGAAAGACTCCTGCATCGCATTACCCTGAACCCGCTGCTCCTCAACATTCATTGTTGCATGGCTATGGCTCATTTCGTTCCCGTGGCCTGCTGCTCCCCATTGCTCTCGTATGGTCCCGGATTGGCGTAATTCCTGCTGCATCCCAGCGCTGGAATCAGAGCGTTGCCTTTCAGCCGAATGTCTTCCGGTATCATGATCACTGGATTTAATGGAGAGGCTATCCTGTTCGCTTCTGTGAGTGCCTGACTGGGTTTGGGAGCTTTGTTCCTGTATGCCGTAGTCAGAACGTACTTCGTTATGGCTGATTTCCCGTTGACCAGCTAAGTTCTCACTGTCCGTTTGATTTTGCGCTAACAATGATGACTCATGGCTACCCGAAGCAGAACCGCCTGTTCTTACAGACACGCTTCCCCCCCCAGATGAAACCTGACCACCGTAAGTGCCCGCATATTCCGTCACCTGAGACGCTCCGTCTGTATGGTGGTTCCCCGTGTCGTTCGAATTATAAGAGCCACTCTCGACAGGGCTGTAACGTATACCTCCATCATTACCTGCCGGGCCTGCTCCTTGCTGACGGCTATGGGCCGGCTGAACAATATGCTCACCGCTGAATGCCGCATGCTCATTACCGCTTCTAAGGTCCGCTCTCCCCTGCTGATAATCCCCCATGATTTCAGGTTTGAGACGCTCATTCACGAACTCCATCGCCGCCTCGCGCGCTGAAGGGGCGCTTGTCAGCATGGATTGTGCCTTATCACCGTATTTATTCGCAGCCCAGTCCACAAACTCTTGGGTATAGTTCGTGTCAAGGCTGGCACTCTGGTTCTGGGCCAGTGTGGCCATACGGCTGAACTCATTACTCTGGGTCGAACTGGTAGTGTACTGATGGTACTGGCTCTGGGCATCGTTGAGCGTTGCCGCCAGCTGCTGAACATTGCTGCTTGCCGCGTTCTCGGTATGGTTAGATCCATCACTCACGCGACTGCTGGTAACCATGTCCATTCCCTGACGGAAGTCATTAACCGCCTGGCTGTTTTTATCGTGCCTTGCATCTATAGTGCTAGAGCCAGTTTGTTGAGTTCCATGGCTCTCGTTCATGTTACCCTTCCATTCAGCTCCTGCGTGAATATCACCACTAATTCCCGTAGCCCACTGACCCGCTTTACCCCACAATGATTTACTTGTATCTAACTTAACGCCAGCACCAACATTTGCGCTGACATCTTGCGATTTTGCCATCAGCTGATTATAGGCTTCCTGCGTCGAGATATTGTTCGCTTTCGCATAGCTTTCAGCGGCCGACATCATCATGCTGGCGCCGCGCGTTGCGTTAGTGACCTGGCTGTTTTCACTGCCTCTGGTCAGGCTGTCGCTGGTACCGGTCTGGTGAGACAGCTGTGAGAGCTGCGACCAGCCACTGGTGACGCTGTGGTTGTAGCCATCGAGCGCCGTCTGCGCCTGAACCTGCGACTGGCGGGCTGACTCCTGGAAACCACTGCTGGCCAGCTGGCTGAGCTTCATGTTCACCGGCAGATTCGACATTGCACCCGAGCCGTCGATAACCGTATGGCCACCGGCCGTCTGCGTCTGCGTGGAGCCGTTATCTGCCTGCCACGTCTGCTGACCCTGACGCTGCATCAGGTTGGTATCCATCTTGTTCTGGCTGACATTGTCCATCGACATGTTGTTAAACGACCAGTTTCCGTCTGCTGTGGTCGCAGCCACACCTGCTGACGTGAAGGCGCCCGAGCTGAGTACACTCCCCGCCACCTGAGAGCCCATCGCCGCAGCACCTTTGGTCAGATAAAACGACAGCACCGGAATGGAAAGAGACAGATAACCTGCCAGATTCGCCACGTCCGAATGCTGCAGTGCCACCACATCCTTGTTGGCCAGAACCAGGGGCGTGCCCCCGGACTGACTCTGCAGCCAGTAGTTGGCGGCATAGTTAAGAATGGCGAACATAACCGGCCACATCTGGAAGTAGATAAACCCGGAAACGTATATTTTCAGTGTGTTCAGACCAAACAAAGTGTGATTTGATGCGGCCAGCGCAATCATCAGCGGGAACAGGCATACCAGGATAAGCATCAGCAGAGACTGTGCAAATGGCAGCGTTCGGGTCGCCAGCTCGTTGCCTGCGGCCCAGGCGAGACGCTGTTTGGTGGCAGCGTTCTCGGTGGCCAGATTAAGCAGGTTAGCCGTGTCGGAAGAGCGAGCGGCAAAACCCTTGATCCCCTGCCGTACTGCACTGTTCGTGATGTTATTCTTCATGATCTGCGCAGCAGTCATACCACCGGCATAGAAGTACCCGTAACTTTCTCCCATAGCATTGGCCAGAAGCGCCGCGCCATTCAGTTTGTTGCCGAATACCTTTCTCGTCAGCCAGGTGAACGTCGCACTGCCCGGGTTGACGTCGGTATTGGCCAGCTTCTGTATCTCCGTTGCGGCCTGCTGACAGGTCAGGAACTGACGTGAGGTGGAGGTCATCTTAAAGATGCCCCGCAGCGGGCTTGGGTTACTGGTTATCAGCGTCAGCGGGTCAGTAGAATTGAGCAGCTGATTGATAGTGTATTTACCATTCAGAAGAATGTCGCCGATCACACAGTTTTCCACGTAATCCGGCAGCATCTGAGCCAGCTCCGGGTTTTGCGTAGAGAAGTCACTGGTTTCTGCCACAATCTGCGAGCCAAACAGCATCCCGGTTTTGCTGTAGGTCACCGAGTCGGGTCTGGCCATCAGCATGTCGTAAACTGACGCCATCTTGTACCCGATACTGGTCGTCAGCGACGCGATAGCCGCCAGGCCAACCGGTACGTTATCGGTTACCCAGACCGCACCGGGATCGGACAGGTCAATGACCTGCACTGATCGTTTCGGTACCAGAAGGATGGAGGTCAGGATCATGAAGACCGCCAGCCACTGGACGAAGACCATCGGGTTACGTTGTTTAATGAAAGTGAGCAATACGGCCAGCACCCCGAAGGTACCGGCAATACGCATTAAGGTGTGGAAGGTATTCTGACCGACAAGGGTGACAACGGCGTCCAGCGCCGTTTTCCACATTCCCCCGCCATAAATGGTGTATATCTCAAGCATCAGCGATCACCCCAGTGATAGTTGCTTTGGAAGGAGCCTGAAACAATGGTGGACACCTGCTGCTGCAGGTACTGCATGTTGCGGTCGATACCGTCCAGCGCGTTCTGATCAGCAGCTGACTGCAGCTTCATGTCAGCGAGAAGTCCCTGCGCATGAATGATGTTGTCACGTAGTTTGGCGGCAGCCTCTTCAGGGAAGTTCTTGCCAGCCAGCGACAGGCTTGCCTGTTTTACCAGCTCCTGGAGGTACTGGATCATCAGGTCCTGGGCAATGAAGTCAGAAACCTGCAGCAGGTAGGTGGCGCTCATCCCCATACTCTGAGCGTTAGTCAGGTACTTCAGCACCGGCACAGAGGTGGTGTTCACAAAGCCTTTTTCCTGATCGGTCAGCGCAGTATCGTCAACCAGCTTGTTCTGCATTGAGAGCATCAGGTTTTTGACCAGTGTGACCAGAGCGTTGGACTCGGAAATAGTCAGATTGGTGACAACAGGTCCCAGACACAGTGTGGATTCGTCACATCCGTAGACCTTCGCCGTACCCCCGCGCATCAGGACTTTAATCAGGTCGCGATTATCAACCAGCGGCGTCAGAATTGTCACATCGCCATTCTTGTTGAAAATAATGGAGCCGACGGTACTCATGACCAGTTCCTTCAGCGCGCGGTCGTTGCCGAGAAGACCATTCTTACTGAGAGTATCCCAGATAAGGTTTTTGTTTTTCAGCACCTGATCTTTCTCAGCGTCGCCTGCCTTAGCCGTGACTTTGTCGCCCTGTCCTCCGACAGTGCAGCCCTGCCGGGAAGCCGCCCAGTCGGAGAACATGTTGGTTTCGCCGGCAATGTCCTGGCAGATTTTCTGCTGGGAAACCTGCGTCACTGGCCACAGCCCGCCGATAATGCCCTGAGCGGCCTGGCACGAACTCATGTTCATGGAGTTAACATCACTGGCCAACTTCTGAAGGAAGTCTTTAGCCTGCTTCAGCTCCGGTACCATCGTCTGCAGTGCCAGGTCGAATGCATAGCCGGCGGCGTTACTCATGATTTGTTTCACGAATCGCTGAATTTCCTCGCCGCTGATCATACTGAACGCCCCGAGATAGGCGTCGATACCGCCGCAACCGGCGTTCAGGGATGGCAGTTGCATCGAGACCAGCTGGACATTTTTGACGGGGTTCCGGAGGTAGACAGAGCCGCCGGAGAAGTACCCGGCCGCCTGCCCCTGCCAGGCCTGCGCCTGAGTGACGTTGCCGCTGTAGCCAAGATTATTGAAGAAGCCGTTCAGGTCGCCGTTGACGTCCGCCTGAGCCGTCAACGCAGTCAGTCCTCCAACGAACACGGCACCGGCTGTTATCAAAGCCTTAATCATGCAATCTCCTCCCGGGGTTTCCTGGCCAGGGTCTGCCGGCAGACGTACAGCCCGGTGACGGTGAGTAAAAAACCGATGCTCAGCGAGATAAGCAGGAGCACCGGAAAGTCCTGCAGGCAGGTTGTCAGTTCAGGGCGATCCATGACGCTGACCACCCGGTGGGCCAGCACCCCATAGAAAGCTGCGGACACAAGCAGCGTCACGCTGAATAACAGCCACACGCGCTCGGTACGCGATAACGCATACGTGTTTGTCGTCATTTTGTAGTCCGTTTGTATTACTGAGGGGTAACCTGCGCGCTTGCCGGCATGGGCGGCAGCGTTTTCGGGTCGACGTGGTCCATGTCAGCCTGAATCAGACTGGCCATACGGCTCTCAAGAGCGGGGATGTCCATCACACCCTGGGTCAGCGGGTAGGCTTTCAGGGTGTTGACGTTGACCATAAAGGCCGTCGGTGTCGCAATCGGCAGCCCGTTTCCGAAGAAGGTCACAATCTCGTCTGCAATGGGCGATTTAAGATCGCTCTTGCGCGGGATCATCGGCGTCGGAAATGAGATATCGCCGCCGCCGTCCAGGGTGTACGGATAGACCTTAATTGCATGCTCATCGGCCCAGCCCTTCAGCAGCGGGTCAAACTTCGCGCTGTACTGGCAGTGTGCCTGCATAAAGAGCACCACGGCATAATCTTTCATATTAGCCCGACGTCCGTCCGGCAGCGCCATCAGGCTGGCTGGCGCAGGTACCGGAATGGTGGAGGCGGTGATGGCTGTAGCGTCTGCAGATGAGTTCGTTTTTGACGCTTCAAGCGCCATTAACTCCTCACGCGCACCGGCGTTCGCCAGCAGGGGCAGAGATAACAGGAGCGCAGTGAGTCCGGTTTTAATGTTCATGATCGGCTTCCTTATGCGTCTGTCCCCTTTCGTAACGGAACCAGCGATAACCGGCATAAATCACCATGCCAGCCGCACCGGCCCACATACCATTACACAGCCACAGCAGCCCCTGCTGCGTATGCTCCACGGACCAGGTCATCAGCTCGCTAAGTACGCGCGCCATCGTGCCCCAGAAAATCAGTCCTGCGAGAAGAGTTGGTTTCATTCCTGTGTCTCCTTGTTCTGCCGTACCAGAACCGAATGTCTGTCTGGTGAAATGCGACGCTGAGCGGCCCGGGACAGGCCATATAAAACAAACCACAACCCAAAGCCCAACATAGCGGCCATCATCCAGACGGAGCGCAACGTTGCATCTCCCGAACGCACCCATGAATCGCTGTCAACGGGCCCGCGCTGACATAACACTTCAGGCGGGGCTTTCGCTAAGGCAGGAGGCACAGGCTTTAATGACTCTCCGGGTTCAGGTGGCGAGAAGCGTCCTGCCATCTCATGTTCATTAACGCACCCCATCACCTTGCCGGCAGGCACCCCCTCAGTCAGGTGATGAAAAGTCGTCAGGAATTGCCGGGAAAGAGAGCCGTCTGATGCCGCCAGCATCACAAACACATACAGCACCAGTGCCGGGCCGAGGACGAAGGAATACAGGGCAGCCCGCCCTGCATCGCGGATGAGGGTAAACAGTGTTTTTGTCATAAGGATCTCTCAGGAATTGGGTTTAAAGCCGGTGGCCACGTTCAGGAATCGCTTCGACAGATCATCCTGAGTCATGAAGCCGTATGACAGCGCGCGGTAATTCTTGCTGCGCGGGTCAACCAGGAAGAGCGCCGGAAAGTGCGTGATATTCATCGACCGGGACTGTCCGGTGTCCGGACGACTTTGTGGCAGGGTGGCCGCAACCTGTCCGTCAACCGATACCGGAATAAGTGAAATCCCGTTGGTTTTCGCAAAGTCAGCCACCACGCCCGCCATCTGCACATCGATCGGGTCACTGCCCCGGTAGAAGTAGAACAGACCATACTGCTGCGCCAGCTGCTCCACGGCGCTCTGCCGCGTCTGCTGGTCGCGGGTCTGCATAAACGGCGCCATGCTGTTGTAGTGCGGATACTCCAGGTTGTAGTCGAGATCAGGATGGCTCAGTTGCGCCGCCGCAAAGGACTGGCTGAACATCGATGCCCGGTCTGTCCAGAACTTCTGCCAGCGCAGGAACGTCGCCGTGTTTTCCCGTGAGGGGAACAGGATGGCGCGGTTAAGCGCCTCCTGTGTGTACCCTTTAAGTACCCGGGCCTGCTCCATTGGGGACATCTTACTGAGATCCGGAATGGCCTGCGGTGCTGGCTGCTGCGGTTTCCGGGGCTGCTCAGGGGGCTTTTTCGGTTCGTTGTACCAGGACCAGCCTGTGAACGGCTCTGCCGGCGTCACAATCTCCTCGGCCATCACCGCATGGCTCGCCAGCGCCATGAGCAGGCCACAAAGGACACGCTTCATTTACCACCTCCCTGCTGGTTCACCTGCGCGGCAATGCGTTCCTTAATCTGCTGAACCTGCGTGCTGGTATCGGGGATTTTCTGGTTCTTCATCAAATCCTCGTAGAAGTCAGAGAAGTTGATTTTGTCGAAGTCGATGCTCTGCAGCTCCGGAACGGTGATCCCCCGGCAGTTCGGGCTGTCGCCGCTGCCGAACTTAACGCCCAGCTGGTCGCGACGCCCCTGCTCCTGAATGATGCGGGCAAGCTTGCCGTCAAAGACGCAGTAGACCTGACTTTTCTGGATGCAGGCACCCAGCACCTTGCGATCGCACCGCTCGCCGACGCTGACGGTGATTTTCTTCGCCTTCGCCTTCCCTATAGCCTTTTCTTCATCATCACATGCGGCCAGTCCGGCACTTTGTCCCCAGCCAGAGTCTTTGCAGCAGTTAGAGAAACCGGCAAAGGCCTTACGGCAGCGCATGGCTTTCCCCGTGAAGGCTTTTACCTCAATGGAGCTGCTGGCGTCTTTTGCATCTTCCGCTGCCGAGGCAAGACCTGCCAGTTTTGCCACCGCCGTATCGAAACCGCTGCTTCCGGCACCATTGGTGTCATCACACTCGCCTGACTTACAGATGTAGTCGCCGCCGCAGACCAGGCCACCCGACTGATGCGTGGTCTGACACTGGTAGGTGTAGCTCATATGGGTACACTGCCCGTCGGTCGATTCAGTGCAGGTGTTGCCTGCCGCCGTACAGGAGGGGTTTGTCATCAACGTTCCGCAGGTTCCCGTGGAGTCTGACGGTACGACATAGTTATCGGTGTACTCCCAGCAGTCGCTGTAAACGTCATAGCTCTGGCCATTGTTAACAATGGTTTTATTTCCGCCCGGAGAGGTGCAGGTTGACGTGGTTTTTTGCGCCTTCGACATATCCAGACCGCAGGATGAAGTCCAGTTCACTTCGGGGACAAAAGTGGTCTCGACGGCATTCATAACGAGGACCAGCGTGAAACCTGACGCGCCGGACTGGAAATCCGCTATCTGCTCCCGGATATGTTTTCTACAAACACCCTGATTTCCGCTGGTACATCCGGTGCTTTGATAGGAACCGGCAGGTAACGAGCCCCCCTGCGACAACGGTGTCCCCGGAGCGCCCGGCATTTCCCAGTTAAAGGCTTTTCCGACAATCGTCTGACTGACGCCCCACCAGGAGATTTTCCCGGCATTGACATCGCGATCCGCCCAGTAAAAATGCGCGCTGATCACCGGTCCTGATGCCGGCGCTTTAAAACTAAAACTGAAGGAAGTACCGTTGTTCGTGAAAACAACATCGCCATTGGCCGCCGTCAGTGTGAACGTTTTCTGCACTGTCGTGGTGGATGTATGTCCGCCAGGTGTTGCAGTTCGTGAGCAGGCTTCCACTGAGGCCACATCCTTGTCGCAGGTGTAATTTTCAAAGGTGGTTTTCGATACTGTCACCTCCTTACACTGGTTCGCGGTTCCGTTAAGCACACCGTCTGCGCCGGCTTCGGCATTTTTACCGATAGTGATGAAAGGGGCCTGTGGGTCGATGGCGGGCGTCGGGTTCGTTTTTCCGGAGTTGATAACCGACTGTGCTGCGTCATTACCCTGCAGCGCGGCCTGCCCTTTGTTGGCCAGCCCGCCGTCTCCGCCATCCACACCGCCGTAATACCCTTTCTCCGGTGGGTTAGCGGTATAGCCTGGTATTGCTCCTGTGACGGTATCCGGGTTTTTCAGGGCTCCCGTCCCGGCGGAAGCATTGCCTTTGCCAAAGCTCGCTCCCGCTTCAAAGGCAGGATCAGCTGCGCCAGCCAGGAGCGGAAAAAGCATCAGCACCGTTGAAAGTATTTTTTTCATTTCGCGGCCTCCAGAAGATGGCGTGCCGTTGCCGCACAATCACCACTTTCTGCCACTTTTTCGAGAGCCTGCTGCAGGGGCAGACTTCCCCGAATTACGTCATGGTGGCCAGGACAGGTCACCACCAGGGCGGGTACCGTGGTGATGTTGTACTGAGTAAACAACGTTGGATCGATTTGCACGCCGGCGTCCTTGTCCTCCTTACTCAGCTCAAACATGGCCGCCGCGGTCTGTCGCATGTCGTTATTGACCAGGCCGCGCAGCGTTGGCGGAATGTTGAAACGGCGGGCATCCTTCAGCATGGGTAGCAGACCTTCACGCGGAATACCGAGGCTCACAAAGTAAATAGCCGGGAACGTGTCTTTTTCCCCCATCGTGTTGTTCTGGGCTGCGATATCGCCCTGCAGGCGGTTTATCAGATCCTGTTGCCGCTGCGGCAATACGGGCGCGGCCGCCGGATGGCCCTGCAGGTCTTCCTTCATCGCTGCCAGCGCGTCCTGCTGACCTTTGATCCAGTTATGGTCGGAGACGGAAATATCGGTCTGAGCGCTCGCCAGGGCCAGCGGCGCGAAAGCAACCATGACGCTGATCGTCAGCGCCCGGAGATAAGCGTTTTTCATTGTCATGTCCTTAAAGGAATACGCAGTTACGTTTGCGCCAGAAGAGATAGCCGAAGTTCTTTTTGGAGGATGGAGAGTTATGCGTTGTGCCCCAGAGCTGCGTGCTGGCCCCGAAAGGATGACAGTTACCCGGTTCGGGGTACATGTTGACCATCTGGTATCGCCATCGCTCTTTCGGGATGATCGGGGATGGATACTGGTTACATACGGCGACGTCCGCGCCCACAGAGTTCCAGACCAGCCCCTCACGATGCATCTTGAATGCCATTCGCTCTCCAACCAGAAGAGAGGCCTCGAGCGGAGAAAACTCACCGCTGGTATAGCCGGTTAGCGGGTAGATAGACCCCTGACTTCCCGCGCACCAGAACAGCGGAGACAGAGGAAGACCCGCTGATGAAGCAGCTGCGTCAGCAGCGCAGGCCCCCTGAGCTATCAGGTTGCCGAATAGCGCTGCCTCGGGGTTTATCAGCATCGAGAGCGTACTGTCATTCCAGAGAGGATCGACTTCGGAGAGATAGGCTATATCCATGTCGCCGGTTTGCAGACACCCCAGACTGGTGATGATGTTCAGCCAGAAAATCAGCGGGTATTTGTACCAGTGGACATGGTAGAAGGTACCGGCAGCGGGACGGTCACTCTGCCCTGCGGTTCCCGTTCCCGTTCTCCCGAGATCGATTTTAAAGCCCCCCATGTTGACCATGACGCCCGGCTCACGGGTTACATCCACCATCGCCATTGGCTCCCAGAACCCGATGGCCAGACCGATGCGGTAAAACACACCATATGGGCAAATCTGGATCGGCGAAGCCGGGTTGTTGGTATCCTTTTGGGGGCCAGCGGCCAGCTGAATATTGCCGAGCGTCATCGGAAACAGGCACTTCCAGCAGACATCGCTTATCGGGTTAACCCAGCGGCCGTCACCGGCGTTACTGGCTGCGGCCGTTGCCTGGGATGGCATACAGGAAATAAGAACCAGTAACACACCGGCCAGCCATGAAAAGTGCTTCATTTCACCTCCCGCAGCCATACACAGACCGGGCCGTCCTCAGTGTCATGAATGGAGCCAATGAACCAGCCTTCGCCCTCTGGCGCGGAAGGGAGCCAGTCACTGATGTTTTGTTTCCCCTTTTCCCAGTCGGCGATCACCTGGGGAGGCGCGTCGTTTTCCATCCAGCGGGTGGCACAGGTCAGATTGTGCTGGCGCATCCAGTCGCCAAATTCAGTCTGTGTGACCTCATCACTGGCCGGTGCAAAATAATGAGGGTGCGTCCAGAAGCCATAGCGGTCACGGGTAACCGTCACCGGCCTGACAGATTCAGGGTGAGTCATGGGGTATCTCCGGGAGTGCCGCAGCCACCGGACGGCGGGAGGGCTTAAGAAATGGTCAGTGGTTTTTGGCTTTATCAGCCGCTTTCATAATGATGGCCAGGCGTTGTTCCTGGCTCATTTCGTACAGGGCAAGAATGGCTCCGCGCAGCACGTGAGAGGGTTTGTACAACGGGTTATCGTTGAGGATTTCATCCAGCTGTCGGGCCGAACCCTCATCGTGACGTACTGACGAGATGGTGACATTCCGGCCCTTTTCAGTATCAGGGTCTTTTTTCATGGCGTTACCTGGTCGGGGGTTAATCGGAAACCGGGATGGCATTCAGGCTGAGGCGTAGCGCAACGCAGTGAGCACCGAACATCCTGAAGGGCAGCGCGGTTGTATCAGGTCGTGTTTTTTGCAGGCGTCACGGCGAAAGCGTAGCCGCTGTCATCTTCGTAGCATGCTCCGCTGGATTCCCCCTGTTCTATCCTGCGACCCGCTTCATCAATATAGAAGGCAAGTGCAGCCGGGGTATAAAACCTTCCTGCCTGCGCCCGGACAATGAAATGCCGGTATTCTGACATCCCCGCCGGAGGGAATTGGCCTTCGGAGATATCGTCAGGAACATCATTTCCAGACGGTGAACTAAACCAGCCTGGCGCCACCTTTACCTGTCTCTGATCGGCCCCATAACACAGTTCACTGTTAATTACCTTTCCTGCAATACGTTCCGGTGTTTCAGGAAATGAACGCTGTTTTTTCACTTTTTCAGCCACATCGTTGATGATTCTGACGACATCCCGCGTAAGGACAGACTGTTTTGCACTGACAGTTATGGTGACCTGTTTTAACGGAAAGTTCGTCGGGACAAATTCAGGCACCGGTTTTGTGATGTACCACCCTGCACTTTCACTTCCGCGAATCAACACACTAAGCCACATGCCGGCATAACCATCGTTCACCGCCGCGTCTTCACTGTCTTTTACCTGCTGCTCAGTCACTCTCGGCGTCATCTCCAGCAGACGCGCCCGGAAAACCCGGCGGCTGAGCTTATGCCGGTCTGCCTCTGGCAATATCCAGCGCTGTGATTTATCCCGCGTCAATAGGTAACCTGCTTCAGTCAGGCCTTTCTCCAGCTCAGTCAGCATCACCTGATAGCATTCGCGGTTAGCAAAGGCGTGAACCGCTTCGGCATGTCGGGCACCGCCAAATTGCGCCAGAGGGACGGGTATTCCCGGTCTGCTCTCCCGCGCACGGCGTTCACGGCGTGCATCTGCAAGATGCTGAACAACAATCCAGCCAGCGAGTAGCGCAACGACGACCAGAATACCGGTCATGCCCTCAGTATCACGCAAACATGTGAGCATCCCCTGCAGCCCCTGAGGGCCGGTGAAGCAGCTGATTAACGCCATGCGTTCATCTCCTCCATTCTGTTACGGATAAGCCTGACGAGGTACAGGGGAAACGCCTCATCCCGTTCTTCCGGCGCTATAGGCTGACGCTGGTTATTCGCACACCACTGGTGCCAGGCACCGGCGATCAGCGCCGGTTGCCATGAAGCGATTTCAGGGTACAGCTGACAGAGGCGATTCACTTCCTCTTCACTGCCTTTGGTATCAGCATTGAAACCTGTCATGTGCTGAGACACAGACGGCGCAGCGGTATTGTGTATCAGTGACATTCGGCGTTCTCCTGCCCTTCACCTGCAAACAACCTGTCGAGACGCTCGGAAAGTGACAGCGTCTGGCCCTTTTTACGTTTCGCGCTGTCCTCGGCCCGCATGTTCTCCAGTAAGAGGTGAATGATGTAGTCCGGGAAACGTTCATCACGTTTCGACGCCTCCCGGCTGTCCTGCTGGTTCTGCTCACACCAGTGGAGCCAGGCTTTGGTCACCAGTACCGGATGCCAGGAGTCAATTTCGGGGTACAGCGTCTTCAGCCGTTCTGCTGTTCCCATGCGAGGAGTTATCTCAGCGGGTTTACGCGGTTTTCTGGCGTAACGGCGATGGGATGTAACCGCCTGCCGCATTTCGGGAAACAGGTCACCTAACGTTGTTGCACTCATTTTTTCGCTCCTGATACCGGAATTTCTTCCACTTTCATCACGCGGCCATCGCGCGATATCCGCACGGGGATGTGTTCAAAACCGAATTTACGGGTCAGTACGCCAGACTGGTCGAAGTAGATACGTTCATTAAGCGCATCACTGGTTTCTTTGATGTTGCCGTTCACCAGGATGACCTTTACGCTGGTCTGACCGGCGAGCTGCTGTCGGGTCCAGTTCACCTGCTCCTTATCATCGCCGTCGATAAAAAAGAGCACCTGGCTGAAGGGCACCTTATCCAGAGGATTGACCGTATCGCCCTTTCGGGCGATCACGTTGCCCTGCATGTCAGTGATGGTCTCCTTCACGGTAAATGTCGGGTCCCAGGCAAAGCTGCGGTATTCCTTCGCTTTCGTGAGCCCTTCCACCGGCGTCGGACGTACTGCATGCTCCTTCACTCTTTCCGTTGCCTCTTGGCGCAGACGGTCAAGTTCGCCAGTCTGCTCCATTCCCTTCAGGCGATTCTGGATAAACGCCAGCATGTCCTGCTCTGCAGGCTCGAAGACGTTGCCCCAGGTTCCGAGATCTTTCGCCCCGCTGCCGGCGGAGAGCATCAGCAGCATCATACCCATCAGCTTCAGTCGTCTTTTCACTGGCCCCCCTGAGTGCGGCGCGCAATGTCGGCACGGATCTCATTCGTGATATCCCGCTGGTCGCTCATCACCGCCGGTTTAACCAGAATGATGGCGTTATGTGAGGCCTGCCATTCACCGAGACTCTCTGACAGCGCTGAATTGAAACGCGTTGTCAGCACCCTGGCCTTGTCTTCATCGAGCTGCAGTTGCGCGGACTGCTGCATGAACAGGTCGACTGTCCCCTTCATATCGAAGACCACCACCTCCGGTGTGACGGCTTTCGCCGTCACATATGCCACACCTGTCATGGCCAGCAATCCTGCCAGCCCCAGCATGCTGGCTTTAACCCAGCGGGATGTTTTGCTGGCGATAGTTGCACCATCGTTGACGGTATCGACGTCATACGGCTTGTCCTGTTGTTCACTCATGCTGCTTTCACCCATTCTTCAAGTTCACGAAGTTCATTGCCGAATTTCTTCTCCGCCAGCAGATATGCAGCTTCCTCCGCAGTGGCCCCGGCTTCTCTCTGCAATTTCTGCATGAAGGCAAAGTCCTCACCACGCGAGCTGAACATGGCGCGTGTGACGGGGTCGACGAACAGACGGTGGAAGGAGCTGTATTCCCCGGCGTTTATCAGCAGGGAGCTGTAGCCGGTCTGCAGGGCTGGCTGGAAGCCACGGATAACTTCTTTTTCCATGTCCGAGAACTGATCCGGGTTATCGGCAAGGTACTGTTTAAACGCCTTCGCATCCTGCAAGAGGGTGATTTTGGTGGAACTGTTGTTCCAGGCGGCTTCCGCTTCCTTACTGGCGCTGAAGTCCTTGATGCCCTGGGTGATAGTGATAAACGCGCCACGGTGACGACGCACGGTTCGGTAGCCGGTTTCGATAAACCGTGCCGCGTGCGGGTTGGAGCCACCCAGCAGACGCCAGGCCTCGTCGATGATGCAGACTTTTTTGAGGTCGCGCGGGCTGTGGTACATCTTTTCCTGAATCGCCAGAATGAGCGAGAACAGGATCGAGGAGAGCAGCTTCGGCTTGTCTTCCAGACTCAGCAGCTCCAGTACCGCGAAACGGGTTTCACCATCGAGCGTAGGGGTGTCGGCGTTAAAGTATTCTCCGTCCGGCCCCCAGGTGCAGTAGGTATCGAGCAGCATGGCCAGCTCAGCAAGGCGCGAGATGATGGTCGGCTTGTCTGCAAACGCCTGATTCACATCCTCGTTAGTCAGGTAATTATGGACGTCGTCGATACGGGCTTTGTTTGCCTTTTTCTCCCACGCATCCATTACCGCTTTCTGCAGGATCGCCTCGCAGACGCCATCAAGCGGCTGCGTCGGGCTGGCAAGTACCGTCAGCAGACGCACAATCCCTTCAGCAGAGTGCTTGATGTCTTTGACGTTGGCGAACGGGTTAAAGCGCAGTTTAGAGCCATCGAGATAAACCCCACCGGCCTGATGACAGTAGTTTTTGTAGCTGTCCCCCATGTCAATAACCCAGCCGTAACCGCCGGCGTTTAGTACATCGCGCAGCACCCCCTGTATCAGAAACGATTTACCTGCCCCGGACGTCCCGGTAACCGCGATGTTGAAGTTGGTACTACCATTCTCCTCGCCAAACATGTCGTAGAACGCGACCTGGTTGCGGTAGGTCGGCAGCGGCATACCTACATTCGACAACTGGCGTTCGGCCACGACCGGCATCAGGCTCACCGCGTTCCATGACTTGGCGCGCAGCGTCGCGCCTGTTGTTTTCAGGTCTTCCCACATCCCTTCCTGCATGACGAACGGGAAGCCGGCCAGCCAGTTACGCATCTGCTGGTACTGTATCGTTACCATCTCCAGCTCGTTCTTGCGGAACACGTTCACGGCAGCCAGCTCACAGGCCTGTGCATCAGTAGTGTTGTCCGGCGCGAACAGGGTCAGGTTAAAATACGTGTTGCAGAGTGCAATTTCGTTATTGTTCAGTTGCTCACGGGTACGTCGCCATTCTTCTGCGGCCCTTTTGGTGCCGGGAAAAAGTGCGGCGTAGGCTGAGTTGGCCTTTTTGGACAAATCGGTATCTTTACGAAATGCCTCACTCTGGCTTTTCGTCTGCTCCTCCAGCTCCGTCGTCCAGGTCAGCATAAAGGGACAGGGTATTCCGAGGTCAGGAAAGCGCAGGTTCTGCAGATTGTCAGCCCCCTGCCACAGGGCGAAGCGTTTAGGCGTTTTAGCAAGCTGCATGTTGATGATGCGGCATGCCGATGCCGGCAACCGTGTCCCGCGCGCGTCGATGGTCTCGGGCAACGTCATCCGGAGATGCGACGGATAGACATCAAGCCCTATACCCTGATCAACCACCTGGCGGTTCAGCTTTTCATCCTCGTTGTAGTCGCCTGAGGACGTCAGCACCTGTTCCTGGCGGTAGTTCATCTGCTCGCGTACCGCAGACAGGAAGCCGTTCACATCGACGTTCACGCTGTCGATGCGCGCAGCGCCCAGGGAGACGCGGATGGTGTTGCGGATCTGAATCAGGTCATCAATCACCCGTTGTGTCTGGGAAGCGCGCTTCAGCGGCTGACCATAGACAAGAAAGATACGGTAGTTACGCAGGTAAAGCGGGTAATCGCGTTCGTTGGCCAGACCGTGCAGCGCAGAGCGCTGCCAGAACGCGCGGGTGATTTTATTGAGGTGATCGGCCATCCCTCCTTTCCACATGTCGTTACTCACACCGCGATCGATACGTTCCCCGACACACTTGCTGGCGAGCATGATGACGGTGACGGGAGTCTGGCGGGGCAGTTTTTTGCGCAGCATGTCATCGAGCGCGGCCATCACCTGTTCGTTCGCGCCAGGCAGCGGGGCGGCTTCCATGATGAAGCCTGCAGAGCCGGCGTTGACGAAAATCTCATTGATGTCGTCGTAATACCGGTACGGCAGTGCCGCAACCAGGGACGGGTAGCCCCACGTCTGGGAAAGATTCTCGCGGGCCGTGGCGGCACCGTCTTCCTCTTTCCCGTTTTTCAGCATATCCATCAGGTTGTCGACAAAACTCATTTTCGACCCTCCGCAGCGGCCCGGATTAACTCCAGGCGACGCAGCTTCTCTTCGTTCATTTGCCCGGATAGCGGTGCATCACCGGCTGTTTTAATCTGCCAGTCACAGCTCACGCTCAGAACGGCCAGCGTTTCATCGTCGGTATCGACTGACTGTGTGGCGGTGATTTGCGTCGTTCCTTTCCGTGAATGGACTAACGATTTCGCCAGATGATCGATGCCGTTCTTGCCGGTAACGTAATGGCTGCTCATTCCCCGCCCTCCCCGATAACGCGGTAGCTCTCATCCCAGTGGGATTTGTTTTTCACGAACTCAACCACAGCCGGCTGATGAAAGTTGTCGTCCGTGTCCACCCAGGGGGCAATCCACAGGCGCTGCGTGGCGTCAGGAATACGCTGAACCGGAACGCGGCCCGCCGTGTTAACCGGCACGGGGGTCGCATGACTCGGCGTGGCCAGCGGCGTGACCAGTGAGCCGGATGTTTTCGCGGGCGCAGTGGTCAGAGGCCTGGCGGCGGTGGTTCCGGTTGCTGCGACGGAGACAGGACGGAACGGATTCACGACCGGTGCCGAATTGCGCAGTGCCGGCAGGGTTTCACCCGCAGGCTTTTTTGCGGTTTTCTCTGCCGTCAGGTCATCCAGACTTTTACCCTGAGCGGCCAGCTTGTTGGCCTCACCGGTGGTCAGGCACTGGTCAGTAGCAGTCTTGTTACAGTCGAAATCAGAATTGAGACCGGCGCAGCCGGTCAGTGCGCTGCACAGCAGTGCAGCACCCAGTAGTTTTTTCATGGGGTAACTCCGGTTTTAATTTAAGGGGTATTCAGGGAGGGGTAATACTCAATTTCAATTATTTGCAGTTGCACTGAATCACAGTGAAAACCAACTGCACAGCAAGGCTGCCAAACACGCCGGCATAAAATAAATCCAGCGTCAGAAAGTTCAGGTTCATCTGGATAAAGCCATAAATACTCGCCACTATCAGCATTCCGCCCCACGGAACGACTGAACCATACATAAGAAACCCACCATCGAGTTTGTTAAAGGCTGAGTCGCTAAAGCATACGAGGAACAAGCTTAAGAGCAGACACACTCGCCAGGAGACCCAGCCCATATCACCCACGCCTTTAAGATTGAGCACTGCCCACACTGTCAGTTCGATAGTGAATACCAGTGCTGGAATCAGGATATAGCGATAGTTGTGCAGGATTTTGAGTAATGGATAGCGCGCCATGTTGGCAGACATAAACACTCCAGTGAAATGAATTACAGGAAGACGTTGATGACATGAGCAAGTGCGCCTATGGTCATCAGGGTGAGTAACACTGTGAGCCCTCCAGTATGGTTGTAAACAGAAACACCGGTCGCTCCGGCTGTTATTACCAGTAGTGCAATGGCTCTCGTACGCTTCATTCCTCTCCGATTTTCTCGTTACCGTCAGTGACTTTATGGAGGAACTTCAGGTCAGGTTTCTTTTCTGGCCAGACGGTCCTCACTTCTTCCTGATACCAGTTGCTGACAATGCTGACCTTCAGCCCCTCCGTTTCGGCCTGGTGCTTAAGATGTTCCCAGGCGGGAAGATTTAAGGGTTCATACTCAGAAAGCATCCTGTCGAACACCCCCGCCCAGCTTTGGTTGTAGCGGGGGACAATTCGCCTGCATATCCATTGAGTCAGAAATAGCCAGAAAACCAGGAAAACCAGCGCCCACAGTGAGAGGTAGTACGAAAGAACCGGCCCCCCAACACCGAGAAAGATGGCAACCACCAAGAACATGTACCTGCTTGCTGCCGGAGTGGGCCGACCAGCCTCCCAGTCAGCAATATGCATCCGCATGCTCCTGAGCAGGTTGTTATTACGCTCTTCGTCACGCATTCCGGCTTCCCCCACGAAGAGCGGCATCAGAAATGGCGCTGAACTCCGCGTCCAGCCACTTTCTGAGTTCTTTCTGCGTCAGCTCATCCTTATGAAAAACAGAGAGGGCCAGGGTGCGCATGGCATCAATATCAAGCGGCTCATATGACCGAATTTTCTTCTGTATTTTCTCTTCCCATGTTTCACCAGTCTGTAGCAACCCGGCCAGAATCAATGCCATTCCTATTGCAAAAGAAACCACAGTAAGCCTTTGATTGCCTGACCAGAAGCTGAAAATCAACATCCCTGTAGCGGTTAATGTCCCGACCCAGAATATCCAGTGAGGCTTTGTTTTTTTTCCAGCCATCCAGCGGTTAAGGTCCTCTTCGATACGCTTTAGTTCGCTTTCGCGCCTCATGGAACCTATATCATTCATTTGCCCTCCTTAGTTGATGGTGTCACCCAGACGCAGCTGGCTGGCCTGGCGGAGAACATCATCAGGGTTGATGTTGCCGACTGAGGTGGTGCTGGATGCAGTGGTCTGGCTCGCCGGTTGAGGAGTCACGGCGTTCTGCGCGGCGTTGCCGGCTTTCTGCAGTTCCTCTTTCGCTTTAGCGTCCTCAGCGTCTTCCAGGGTTTCAAGGCGGAAGCCCTTCTGGAACACGACAGTTACCAGGTTGCCAGCACCGATATCAATCACGGGGTGATACTGCTCGGCGCGCTTAATCCAGTACTGGCTCAGCGTGTCGGCCGCCTTACTGGCTCCGCCGCCTATACCCTGCTTAAACACGTCGCCGGCACCGACATCCGCTGTGGCACCGAGGCCGACAGATGGTGTTGCCGCAGATTTGATGCCTTCACCAAAACCTGACAGGAGGCCAGCTGCACCGGCGTAGCCGACAATCATGCCGTTCCGCATGACTGGCTTGCCACGAACGCCGCCTTTCCCCTGATAGCTGACATGGCCATCGAACTCCATATCGACGTGCTTGCCGTTTTTCAGTACGCAGCTGAGTGATTTCGTCCGGACAATCCCGCGCTCGCTGGAGATGTCACCCCAGATTTCCCCCACCACAAAGCAGCCGTCTGCGCTGTATTCTTTGTTGTTCGGCATCTGGATATTGCCCAGCAGTCGGATGGTGACGGGCTGGGTGTTCTGCTGGCCGGTAACACTGGCGTTGGCGTCGGCCCCTTCAATCATGATGGCGTCAGAGAAGGAGCCTGACGGAATCCAGGGAAGTTTTGTTGGCTTTTTCTTCAGGCTTTCATAGCTGAACTTTGTGGTGCTCAACCCACCTGTCATTCTCTGGCCAGAGCCGCCCGGGTAGAACGCTGCGCCCTGCCCCATATTCACACCAGTGGCGGCCGGTGTGCCTGATGGGGTCACGGTGTATTCGGGTGGCCGGGCCTGACCGGCAGCAACAGGACCGGGGAGTGGTGTTCCGTTCTGACCGGCAGGTGGTGTCTGCTGGCCAGTGGTCGTGTTGCTGCCGGGGGCTTTCGTTAGCTGGTCATTCAGGCGCTGAATTTCTTCATCCTTTTTGGCCAGTTGTTGCTCGGTGGTGAGCTTGTTCTGTGCAAACTGCTGGGTGAGCGTGGCGAGCTTGTCCTCAAGTGCGGAGGTCTTGGCCTGCTGCTGTGCCAGTGCGGCATCATTAACCTGCTGGTTAAACGCTGCCGTGACCACGCCAGTCATGTTTGGGGTGGCGACCGGCGCGGGGTGTTTCTGTTCCTGCTGATGTTGCCCGTACCAGATAACGCCGCTCGTGGCGGCGGCGCCTCCCACGATAACGGCGGCAAGAATGGCCAGCTGTTTGCGCCGGGTTTTCAGGTTTTTATTCAGACTCATGGGCGGGTGTCTCCGTCATCTGAAAACACAATCCAGGCGTAGCCTTCGCCGCCAGCGTAGAGCTGATTCTGCGACAGCATTACGGCCCGAACGCCCTTGCGCCAGAAATCGCGCTCGCGCAGGCTGCGGGTGATGCTGCCCGGGTTGCTCATCCGGAAGCGCACAACGCGCAGGTGGTTACCAACAAACTGGCGTTCCGGTGTCAGGCGTACATCACTGGCGGGTGTGTATGCAGGCATGCGGCTGACCGGATACTCCTGGTAGTCGTCCGGCACCTGACCGTTGACTACGGCGCGGGACAGTGCGACCAGTGTTTTTTCGTAGGTCTGCCCTTCTTCCCATGCCTTCGCATCGTCGTTCTTGCGAAGTGGTGGTGACATTGGGGTGAAGCGCAGTGTTTTGCCGTTACCCGGCTGCGGCCTGATGTTAAGGCTCAGGGATGAGCCGCGGTCGGTCTGAATAAACAGCGTGAAGTTCTGGCTGACAAGTGGAGACAGAATAAGTGCTCCGTCGTCGGTCTGGCTCTGGTCATAGGCACCGGTTGGTCCGCTGATGCTGGTAATGAGTTCTCCGTCGACAACAACCTTGCTCGGATTGGTGTTGCTGAGAGTGACGTTAAAGGCGGCGTCGTTCTCAAACGGAATGGCTGCGGGTGCGGAAGCGGCCCGGAGGCCGCTGGTAAATAATCCCGCTGCCAGAAACACAGCAGCAGCTGCCGGTGAAATACGAAATTTCATGGGCAGTCCTGTCAGTTGGTGGTGGATACCGGCTGGAGTTCTTCGAAGCTGTGGAGGTTAATCACACCGTTCTCATAGCTCAGTTTCAGGCGGTAGGTTTTTTCCTGGTCTTTCATTGGCGTGATGATTACGCCGTTAGTGGTGGAGGACTTCAGAACTCCGCTGTACTGCACGGAGCCATCATCCATGACGCGAATTTCTTTCGTGTCGAACTGGGTGGAAATGCCCGCTTTCCTGATGCGTTCAGCTTCAATGTCCAGAGCTTTCTTGAGTTCGTCCCGTTCGTCGGAAGGGACGAATCCAAGAATCATTTTCTGGTTGTTGTCGATGTTTTCCGGGGTGACGTTCAGTCGCCAGTAAATAAAGGAGGCGGCGAATTGTGTCAGGCCTGGGGCATCGACACCTTTTGAATCTGATGTGAAGGGGCGATTAAATGTTAATGGTGTGGTAATGGTTTTCTGGGTGGTGGCAAAATACCATGCAAGCGAACCTGTCAGTACGTTACCGGCCCCCATAAGTAAAGTTAAAGCTGAAAGACCAATAAACGCATAGCGGAGTTGTTTATCGCGCTCTCCTTTAATATTCAGTTTCATGAAAACTATGCCCTCCAGTGCCGGAAACTAGAATCAGGTATCTGGCGAAAGGTTACTTTGAATAAAAGTGATGGCAGGTGCCAGTAACAGAAATTAAGTAACCAGTACGACCCCTGCCCTTTTTTCAGATATCTGACGATGAACCAGAGGATTCCCGCTATAACGCCAAGTTCAACTGACAGGTTGTTAAGCACCCCCAGAACAATAAGGGGTGCGGTAACAATTAACTCATCAATTGGCAAACCTAAATAGCGGTCCTGCTGGTTCATTGTTTCCGGGAAGTTGTATTTATCCTCCTCCCCGCTCATCGTTTAACTCGCGATGCCGAAGGCTACACGGGTAAAGATGATTGCCATTACGATACCGACGAATACCAGCGGTGAGCGGGCCTTGATGTAAATAAACAGGCCCATGATGATTTCGGCAATGTAAAACCATTTAATCAATGAAGAGCCAGAACCGAAGGTGGAATTAACCGTGGTGTTCTGTGAGGAAAGAAGGTCGGTGCCGCCAGCGAATGCCGGGTGAGTGACCATAAGTGCAATTAAAAAAGCGCCTGCTGACTTTAAGTAAAATTTAGTCTGGCGATTTTCGCGTGCTTTGCGGAATAAAGACGCTACCGCCCATCCCTTACCGACGTTAAGGGCACTGCCTTTGGTTAACATGTTTGTTTTCTCCGAAGTAAACAAAAGTGATTCGCGTAAGTGCTTGTTTACGCGGGCGCAATTGTCCCATGACCCTAAAAAAAAAAAACTGTGACGCATGTCACACTTTTTGGAATCATTCAGATTTATCCGAATATGTAAGTGAGTAGGCTTTGTTGACCAGAAAGTATGGAAATGGCCTCCGGGATCTATAGCTATGAAAGTTAAAGAGAAAATGTGGGATGGCCGCGGCCGTCCACGTAAGTTCCAGCCGGGTGAAGCTGTGGAGTGGCGATTGCGCGCTCCGGATAATCTGCTTATGGAGCTGAGAATATGTGCCAGAGCTGGCAACAGGAGTGTGAATGAGGAAATTATTGCCAGGCTTTTGTTGTCGCTGAATTATCAGCCGGGTAAGCCTGTGATTAAAACAGCGGAGGGTGAGAGGCTCATTGCGCTGGCGGTGAGATTTGAGGAATGGCTTGGAAAATTACTTGATGGTGAATCCGTTGATGCTGTGAAGGAAGTTAATATCCCGCTCAAGCAAGAGCAATTGTGGATGTGGCGTGAGGGTGAAAGAATTTTGCTTCCGGGCAAAACAACCGGATATAGCATGCGTATTCCTGAGAACCTTGCGGATGAAATCAGGGCAATGGCGAAGGTGCATAACCGTAGTCTTAATGACGAAATGCTCACCCGCCTGATGAATACGCTGGGTTATTTCACGGAAAGGTTACTTGACCAGAACGAGGATGCGCAGGCACTTAAAGTTCTTTGCATGGAGTTCGAGGTGTTCCTGAAGGAAAAAATAAGGGAGGTGGAGAAAAGTGACCTTCCCTGGGATGAAAAGCCGTCTCAGTGATCGATTCTGGCCGGAGTGTTCCGGCCAAAGAAGTTATTTTACCCTGCCAGGAAGTGGTCTTTTTCGGCTTTATCTTCCGCATCGTTAATTGCACTGATGTTGGTGTTTATTAGCTCTTCCAGTTTCACGCCAGAGTCGGGACCTTTGAGAGTAACGAAGATGTCAGAGACAAGGGCAGTCAGAATCATAATACCTTCTCGTGACCCGGAGACTTTCTTTATAAGGTCGCGCCTAAAACCATCCAGGTCAAATGAGCTTCCTTCTTCTTTCGATTTGTATACCATTAGCCCAAGGCGTACTAATTCGTTGACTATCGAAGAGTAGTTCATCTCAGAAGAGGTGGCCCCTTTCTGTAGCTCTATTTCAAGAATATCATGTATTTCGCGGTCAATTTTGTCTTTAAAGTAAATGTTCTTTCTTGGCATAATAGTTTCTCGATGTTCTAATGCAGTGCCTGATGCGGCACTGCAATGGCGAACTTTAACAGCTATCCGTGGTGCAGGGTTCTGGTAACCAACTGATTTTATATATGACTCATCCCTAAATATGTGTGCTAATCAGGCACTACGGTGTGTGTGCATTAGGCACTATGATGTGTGTGGTTCAGGCACTATCTGCTTTTAACTTACTCTATTAATTGAATACACACAATCCCCACACTTCAGAGTGCTGTATTAGCACACATTGCAGTGCCTGATTAAGCACTGCAATGTGTGTCAGTCCACACACCTTAATCGCACATACTCAAAAATCACGAAATAAAACACACATCATGCCACTGAATTTAAAGAAAAAATCTGCAAGACGAAGTCTTGCGTGGGGTGTGATGTTTTAAAGGGTTAGTAAAGAGCGGCATGTTAATACCGTCTACCGCTCTGGCATGTTTATTTCGGACAGGTGTTAAATCCCTTCAGGAGAGCGCTCACGCGCGTTTGTAGTGAATTTACTTGATTACGACGATCCGCCGGGGTATTTTTTAAAGCGCCTCGCCAGAGCCCGTTTATTTCGCTAAAAGGCCAAACCATGAAAATATCGTTACTGCCTGCTGCTTTACTGACTCTTTCACTATCTGCTGGCGCAGCTCCGCAGATGTGCTTTGATCAGGCCGGGAAAGATTACCAAATTGATCCGCTGCTGCTTATGTCAATTTCGATTAAAGAGAGCCATCTGGTAGCGGATGCGATAAATGGATCAAACAGGAATGGAACGGAAGATGTCTGCGGTATGCAGGTGAACAGTTCCCATTACGGTAAACTTAAAAACTTCAATATTACCCGTGAGCGCCTGTTAAATGATCCATGTATCTGTGTTTATACTGGAGCATGGGTACTGGCGCACAACTTTCGGTCATACGGAAAAAACTGGGACAGCGTGGGGATGTATAATACGGGACCGAGCAAAAAGCTCATTGTACAGCGCAAGGCCTATGCACAGGACATCAAAAATATATATCGTGTATTACTGGCCAGAAAAAAGTTACTTTCTGAACGTCTCGCGCCAGCTGCGGGAAAGGAGCATGATATTAAAATTGCAGAAACAACATCGTCACATAGCGGGCAGTAAAAAGCCGCTCTGTTGAGCGGCTTAATTTTCATGCCTTCAGTTTTGCAAACTCCTCCGCCATTTTCCAAAGCACCTGATTTAATTTGATGTCACCATCTATTCCGGTGACTTCCCGCGTTCTGGTCATCTTCCCTTTTTCCGTTCTGCCACGAATTCCCCCACGGCTCACATTTTCCTGCACCACGTTAAACGTGGTCCATAAATCCTGGCCTCTGTCGAGCACACGGCGAGGGTTAATAATTTGCTCCGGTGTAATCGGCGCTGGTTTTCCATCGTATTTAAGTTCCAGGGCGGTCGCACCAAAAAGGCGCTGCTCAGGCAAAGTGAGCTGAATGCTTTTCATGAGGTCTATATTTTCATCAACCGCGTCGAATGTTTTCAGCACCGTGTAAGCGCCTTCAATAACCTGCCCGACAATATCCCCTTTGTGGGGTACGCGGATTTCACCAAAATCCTTCCATGCAACCAGACCATTACTGCAAACCTGACGGAACATACCGGGGATCATTTTATAGCTGCTTGAACCATCATGGCTATTCAGCAGAATAATTTCCGGTACTTCTTTTCCGTTAATCTGGTCATGACGGCGCAGGCGAAGCATATGCTTTGTAAAGTCGCGTTTATCCTGGTCGCGTGTACGTGACTGAGTGGCATAATATGGCTGAAAACCTTCATCACGTAAGCGATCAAGAATGTTAATGGTCGGGATATACGTATAACGTTCAGAGCGTGAATCGTGTTTATCCGATGAGAACGCGCTGGGAACGATGCGCTGTAATTCATCATTAGTCAGCGGACGGTCTTTACGGATCGAGGTAGGCATACGATAACGGCTTGCGAAACTGACCATTTTTATTTACTCCTGATTATTTAGTTAGAGATGAAGAAATAACGCGGTGAAAATTATCCATCGGCATTGCAGCTGCCACCGGGCGACCATCTACAAACCAGACAGAGATATAATCCGGGCATTCGTCATTTATTAACGTCAGCTCAGTGGCATTCTCTGGCGGCGTAAAAATTGCCGGTTGTGGCTCCCCTTCCGATGCTGCCAGGACCCAGCAAAACAGATCCGTGAACTGGGACATGGTGAGGTTTGAATCACATCTTCCGGTAGATTCTTGAGCGGCGGTTTTGACGTTGACGTTTCGTGTGTGCATCCTGGTTTTCTCCTGTGGTGATGGTTGTCCATCTCCCTGGTGAGTTCTCTCGCGGCAAA
>SKEY01000775.1_pt1 | contig 48130 bp, 46 predicted proteins | sample 4843871 | NCBI WGS metagenome assembly SKEY01 (sample SAMN11008797, study PRJNA524170) | human gut metagenome | biome: Human fecal sample; material: Feces; isolation source: fecal sample from pouch patient p36 | host: Homo sapiens | place: Israel: Tel-Aviv | collected 2016-12-04
CGGATTTCAACAGCGGAAGACATTGCGGAATTAATCTGTGCGGTTCTGGCCCAGGATTCCATGACAGGACAGATCATAAGCCCTAATAATGGGATGCTGATCTGATTTACAATGCTGTTAATGATTTTGCTTGTTGGAAGTTTCCCAAACCCTCTATTTGCAGCGCCCTCTGTTCATTTTTAAATCTTTATGGTATGATAAACTCGAAAATAAAGTGTGGAGGCGAATATAGTGATACGTCATTTGCAAAGCAAGGATATAGAGGACGTATGTAACATAGTGAATAGTGACTGGAAAACAGTATATGCCGACTATGTGAATCCCGAACTATTAACAGAACGGGGTTGTTTAGAAAGAAGCAATCAACTGAAATCCGATTTTATATCCAGCAGATTGTCGGAATATGTTTGGGAAGAAGATGGGAAAATCCTTGCACTACTATCTGTCGGCAAAACCGCAGATATGGATAAGGCAGGAGCCTTTGAGGTGTGGCGTATCTATGTTTCTAAAGAGGCACAGGGCAAAGGAATCGGTAACAGCCTTTTATCTTTTGCAGAGCAGCAGGCTGAAGAATCCGCTTTTCATGAAATTGTAATATGGGCCTTTCGGGATAACATTCACGCTATTTCGTTTTATCAGAAGCACGGATATGTAATAGAAAAAGAGGAATACTTAGGCGAGCCATATCTGACTTATGGGATTCGATTGAATAAGTTACTGTTGTAAATGATTGATTTTTAAAAATTGGAAGAGCGAGAAGTATAGAGGTAATCAGAAAATGTGATTGCCTCTATTTTTACTCATTTTTAGGAAAGGAGCCAATACATGAGCGAAGTATTTTCTATCCAAATCCATAACCGCAATTTCTTTGAACAGGGCGAGTGGATAGAGCTTCCTACCATCTCTGAAAATTTACAGGGAGCCATGTGGCAGGCTGGACTTGCCAACCACAACCCGCAGGACTTTTTTATCAACGGGTATTCCTCCCCGGAGGAAAAGCCGCTTGCCCTGCCCTATGGTATGGTGCTTGCTGCCGACGTGGACGAATTGAATTTTCTAGCCGCCCGGCTGGAACCGTTAGACGCCGCCGGGATTGCAGAGCTGAACGACGCCCTGACAAGGCCAATCGAAGAATTTGACAGTATCGGACAGATCATTGACTATCTGGATAATATGGATTACTTTGTCTATATGTCGGACATAGAAACCCTGTCCGCGTTGGGCGACTACTACCTGCATAAATCCGGCATGATCCGAATGCCGGAGGAATGGAAAGGAGGGATTGACCCGCACCAGTTAGATTCGGACGACTTGGAGGGTGTTACGGATGAGGTTTGAGAGAAGCTGTTTTCTGTCAATGTAAAGGGCGCATTTTATTGCATCCGTGCCGTAGTAAAGCCCTAATAATGGGATGCTGATCTGATTTACAAAGTCACCAATGGCATTGAGAAAAAATAGAATTTGAGGTAAGATAGGGGGCAAAGGATGTGATGGCAATATGAAAATGCGGGAAGAATTTACATGCCCCCTGGAACTGGTACATGATATGATAAAAGGCAAATGGAAGCCAATCATTATATGGTGGCTGCGCCTGGGACCGACCTCTCTTGCCAAGCTGGAAAAGGATATTGATGGGATTACACAGAAGATGCTGCTGGAGCAGCTAAAGGAGCTGATAGACTACGGTTTTGTAGAGAAGAAATCCTTCGAGGGCTATCCGTTGCATGTAGAGTATTCCTTAACGGAAGGACAGGGGCGGGAGCTTTTGCAGGCGCTGAAAATCATGCAGCATATCGGGATTGAATATCTGAAAGCACAGGGAAAAGAGGCCCTGCTGATTGAAAAGGGAGTTGTCCCGGAATAATACCTACGAAAAAGTGGGTAATTTACTCTGGGAATTCATGTGGTTATGATGGTATAGAATAAATCGCATGGAGGTGGAATTATGATTGTGACGAGTACAGGAATCATCGGCGGAAAGATCCAGGACCAATATGGAGGGCGCGGGACCCAGTTTAATGAAAACGGGATTCCAACGTATTCCCTGCCATTTAAAATTGAGGAGGCTCCAGAGGGGACCGTTTCTTTTGCGGTCCTCCTGGAAGACAAAGACTCTTATCCGGTTACGGGTGGATTTGTATGGGTTCACTGGCTGGCCGCGAACATCACGCGCAATGAGCTACAAGGTAATGAGAGCCAGACGGCCAGTGACTTTATCCAGGGCTGCAATAGCTGGACGAGTATCCAGGGCAGCCAGCAAAGCAGGGAACTGTCCAGCTTCTATGGAGGGATGACACCACCCGATCAGGCGCATACTTATGAGCTGCATGTTTTTGCACTGGATGGCCTGTTGAATCTGCAGACGGGATTTTACTTAAATGAGCTGTATCACAAGATGGAAGGGCATATTTTAGATCAGTATACATTAAAGGGTATATACGACAAGATGTAAACAATAATCGGGACATGGAAGCCGCTAAACAAAGCTTCCCTGCCCCGATTGTTTTATTCTTTTTCTACGCATTTAGACTTCCGTGTTCCTGCGATATTTCATCATTCTTCCGTCCGCTGACTGTCTCTAAAAGTCCTTAATTTTCGGATACTGTTAATGTCCTAAATGCATAGACAGCGGGCACTTTTTCGGAGGCGCTGCAGTTTAGCACATGAGCAATATTTCATAAGTTGCACTATCTAATGATATTGAACAGGTATTTTCCATTTCCGCTTTCTCCTGTTAGGCAGAGGCTTCTGTGGATAACCAAGTACCATGCCTGCTAATGGCCGAAAGTTATCTGGCAAGTTTAGCTGCTCTAACAAATTGTTATCTAACGTGAATGCGTATAAAGCCCCCGTGATACAAACACTGCCAATCCCCATATCAGTAGCAACTAAAGTCATATTCTCGATTATACAGCCAGCATTAATGTACTCTAAATTTAGCTGCGGTATTTTATTGCCTTCACCTAATTGAAAAGGTTGATACTCTTTTCCTGAGATTATTACGCAGGCAGGGGCTTTATATAAAGGATCTATGAAAGATTTTCCCAGATAAATGCCTACTGTCTTACCAATTTTTCTAAGCAGCGTTGTATCCTGAATTACTGTAATCATCATGCTGTCGTAATTTTTAGAAGCAATCGGAGCCATTTCACCTGCTTCCAATATTTTATTCAACTCATCAGTCTTTATTTGTTCTGGACAAAACCGACGGATTGAGCCTCTTTTTATAATTGTATCAAATATATCCATCTCTGCTATCCTCCTGAATGGAAGAATGCCGGGTGCCGTAACCCTTCCCGGCACTCTTTACTATAAATTGATTAAACCGTTTAGTGCCTCGAAAATACCAGATTGAATATGAGGCCAGATTTCATTTCCAAACATATCCGCCATATTGTCATCTATTTCAGCAACCATTCTATATAAAATGTATGAGACTGGAAATGAAAATATAGACCTGTAATTATAGATTTTGCAAAAGGTATTTTACTTAAATGATCTGCATCACAGGATGGAAGGGCATATTTTAGCCTAGAATACGTTAAGAGGCATATATGACAAAATATAAATATCAGCAGGGGCATGGGAGCCAATAGACTGGTCTCATGCCCTGGCTTTTTGCATATAGGGGACAGGATTTTACTGGTAAAAGTAGTTTTATTGATTTAGGATTGCATGTAATGCCTCGATAAATCTTTCATTTTCCTCATGTGTCCTGACGGCTATGCGGCAATATTCTGACCCTAAGCCATAGAAGCATGAGCAGTCCCGCGTTTTGATTCCCCTATCTAAAAGTCTTTTTCGTAAGTTTTTATAGGTTGACCGAAATAGCAGGTAATTTCCATAGGATGGCCATACGGTAATGTCCAGTGCAAGCAATCGTGAAAACAGCCAATCTCGTTCATCGGACAAAAACCTATAAGTCTTTTGCATATAGCATTTATCCATAAGCGCACATAACCCTGCGAATTGAGCCGGAACTGAAACACTGTAACTCTGTCCCTGTGTTTTCATTTTTTCAAGTAATGCATGATTACCGGAAATACAAAATCCAAGCCGGAATCCTGCTAAAGAATAAGTTTTAGTGAAAGCATCAATCACAATAATATTCGAGGACAGTGCTGCCTTTTGTTTTAGGGTATATTGCTCCCATTCCCGCACGAACTCTAAAAAACATTCATCTATAACCAGAAGTATATTTTCTTTCCAGCATTTTTCGATAATTTCCCCCATAAGCGGTTCACAGACAAGATTACCAGTAGGATTATTCGGATTGCAAAGGAACAGGATATCCAAATCGTTGGTTATTACTGACAAAACATTTTGGTCCAGCTTAAATTGATTGATAGGACTTAATTGGTAATGGTACACGCTGCAGCCGATTAACTCCAGTGCGCGGCTGTACTCCTCAAAAGTGGGTTCTATAATAAGTGCCTTATGGGGGTTCAGGGCAAAGACCAGGCGATAAAGTAACTCATCCGCCCCATTTCCACAAAGAAGGCAGTTAGAGGATATTTTATATTTTTCTGCCAAAGCGGCAGACAGTGTACTGCAATCGGAATCCGGGTAGAAACCAACAGCATTAATTACGTTTGATATATTTTGGCGGATGGTGTCTGGTATGCCCAATGCATTTGTATTCACTGAGAAATCGAGATAATTGTTATCTATATGTTCAGTAATAGAAAACCATGAATTTTCTTCTTGCTTCATCGTACACTTCCTGTCTTTATTTTTCTATAAGAGAAATACGGTTTACTGGTTAAATGATAAATTCCTCCCGTTGAATAACCGTCTGGTTTTCCTTTATAAGCGTTTGAATGATCTGCATGCCGCTTTCCAGCTCTGTCATGGTCCGGGGGGAACAGGTAGCCAGCCGGATGGCAGAAAACTGTGAGTTATTCCCCACCGCGAACCGGTCTGAACACAATACCTTAACGCCGTGGTTTCTTGCCTGGACTTCAAAATTATAGCCGTTGCAGCCTGCGGGGAGAGGAAGCCACTGAAAGAAGCTGTACGGATTCACTGGCGGCTGATCGGGGAAGTATCTGGCGTACAGGCGGTTGCGTTCCTCTGACAGCATACATTTCTTGTTGATGATCTCCCTTGCGGCCCCGCCCGCAATCAGCTCACTTGCTATCTCTGCATTGAGCAGCGGGATTTTCAGGTTGATATTATTGGCTGTATTCAAAAAGGTTTTCTGAAACCGGTGCGGGAACACCAGATAAGCAATCCGCAGTCCGGCGGACAGGGATTTTGAAATTCCGTGCAGATAAATGGTGTGCGCCGGTATCATCGCAGCCATAGGGGAAACCTGATCGTCCGCAATAAAACCGTAGGTATCATCTTCAATCAGAACCATATCCTGACTGCTGATAATCTGGCTGATTGCTTTCCGGCGCTCTAACGGCATTGTGATCCCTGTGGGGTTGGTACATGATGGCATTAAATAAATTCCTTTTATCTCATGCAGCTTCCTTTGTTTTTCAAGCGCGTCTGGCAGCATACCCTGTCCGTCGGCTTCAATCGGTATCAATTGGATATTAAGCTGCTTTGCAAGGGTTATGAAATTGGAATAAGTATAAGTGTCGGTTGCAATTTTATCCCCGGCCCGAAACAGGGAGAGAAGTGCAATCGCCAGCGCGTTCTGTGTCCCGGAAGTTAAGATAATATCCTCCATAGCGGCGGTAATCTGAAATTCTGTAAGCCATTTCTGCGCAATCTGTTTATGATGATGTGTCCCAAGGGTAAAACTGAACTCAAACAGCTTATCCGACTTCGGGCCTTGCAGGATTGCCCGTGCGGTATCGGCCACAATGGAATTGAACTGATAATAGGGCTTGATGGCGCCAAGGTCTATATACTCCGCTTCCTCCTGCGTATCTGGACTCGGCAGAGCCGCATTGGGAGAAACATACGTCCCGCTCCCGACCGCCGCATAAATTAACCCTTTTGTTTCACACAGCTTAAAGGCGCGGGTAATGGTACTTAAATTCACGTCCAGAAAATCCGCTAATTCCCGCTGCGGCGGCAGCTTTGTGTTGGGCGGAAGCCTCCCGCTCAATATGTCCTGTTCCAAAAGCTCCGAAAGGGAAATATACATCGGAAACTTTAACAGGGCCTTGCTCGGCTTCCATGTCAGCGGATAATCTTCAAATGAGTTTACAGGCATGTCGCACCTCCTTAAAACATTGTCTTGCATACAATTCTATTCTTGAAACCGTACAAAGTCAATGCTACTGTTATAATTGTTATGATTATATGCAGTACAGGAGGTAAGTACATGGAAAAAGCAATCAGGGAACAGCTTCTTTATCTATTGGAGAACAACAGTAAACTTACGGAACATGAAATTGCAATTATGCTGGAAATTCCAAAAGAAGAAGTCCACAGGGAAATAGCTAGTTTGGAAAAAGCGCATGTGATCTGCGGCTACCATACACTGATTGACTGGAACAAAATCAATGACGATGATGTGACAGCCTTAGTGGAACTGCGTGTTACGCCCCAGGGCGGTGAGGGCTACCAAAAGCTGGCTGAAAAAATCAACGGCTATCCGCAGGTGGTGACGCTGTACTTAATGTCCGGGGCCTATGATTTTCTTGTCATGGTAAGGGGAAAAACCTTGAAAGAAATATCCCTTTTCGTATCGGGGAAGCTGGCCTCCATTGAGGAAGTGCAGAGTACCACAACCCATTTCACACTGACGAAATATAAAGAGCTGGGTGTGAGCTTTGAGGTAAAGCAGACGGACGGAAGAATGGTGGTGACACCATGAGGGAAAAGCTGTCACAAAAAGTATTGAACCTGAAATCTTCCGGCATACGGGCTTTTTTTGATATGGCGAATGAAATTCCCGATGTGATTTCGCTGGGTGTTGGGGAACCGGATTTTGATACGCCGTGGCATATCCGCGAGGCCGGTATCCAGGCGTTGCAGTCCGGCAAGACCTTTTACACGTCCAATGCCGGGCTGCAGGAGCTTAGAAAAGCAATCAGTGGTTATACACAGCGAAAAACAGGAATTACCTATAATCCTGAAAATCAGATTATTGTGACCGTTGGCGGCAGCGAGGCGATTGATCTTGCTCTGCGGGCGCTGCTTAATGCCGGTGATGAAGTGATTTATCTCGAACCCGGTTTTGTATCATACAATCCATGTATCAAATTGGCCGATGGTGTTCCTGTCCCAATCCGGCTTACGGAAGAAAACAGATTCCGTCTGAAGCCGGAGCAGTTGGAAGCGGCGGTTACTCCCAAAAGCAAGGTGCTGATCCTGTCATACCCCAACAATCCAACCGGCGCCGTGATGGAAAAAGAGGATTTGGAAGCTCTGTTGCCCATCATTCAGAAACATGATTTGATTATCCTGTCCGATGAAATATACGGCGGGCTTATCTATGGTGTGAAACATTGCAGTATCGCAGGACTGCCCGGCATGGAAGAACGAACCGTGATCATCAATGGTTTTTCCAAGAGCTTTGCCATGACCGGCTGGCGGCTGGGGTATGCGCTGGGAAATAAAGAGATTATTGAGCAGATGGTAAAAATCCATCAGTTTGCGGTAATGTGCGCGCCCACCATCAGCCAGTATGCGGCCATCGAAGCGATGGAACAGGGGGACGAGGATATAGAGGCCATGCGTGAATCCTATGATCAGAGAAGAAAATTTCTCTACCATGAGCTTAGGCGTCTGGGCCTGCCCTGCTTTGAACCACAGGGAGCATTTTATATGTTCCCCAATATCCGGGGATTTGGTCTGTCCAGCGGGGAATTTGCGTTGAAGCTACTGAAAGAGGAAAAAGTGGCCGTTGTCCCCGGAGATTCGTTCGGTGACTGTGGGGAGGGCTTTGTACGGATTTCCTATGCCGCTTCCCTGCCAGACTTAAAAGAAGCCATTATCCGGATTTCCTGTTTCCTGTCCCGTCACAGGGCATAGAAAGGCGGCAGCTTATGAAGCTATGGGAAAAGAACATTCGCAGGGTGCTTCCCTATATACCGGGCGAGCAGCCACGCCACGCGGACATCATCAAGCTAAACACGAACGAAAATCCATACCCGCCCTCTCCCCGCGTAGGTGAAGCAATGGAACAATTCCAGACAGGGGAACTCCGTCTATATCCCGATCCGGATTCTGGAATACTGGTGGAAGCCCTTGCGGATTTTTATGGAATAGACCGAAGCCGGGTATTTGTCGGCGTAGGCTCTGACGATGTGCTGGCCGTGTCATTCCTGACCTTTTTCAATTCCAGGAAACCGGTGTTGTTCCCGGATATTACTTATTCCTTTTATGACGTGTGGGCGCGTCTGTTTCAGATACCATTCCTGCAGATACCGTTAGATGGTGAATTTCAGATTAGAAAAGACGATTATTTCCGGGAAAATGGAGGCGTGATTTTTCCCAATCCCAACTCCCCTACCGGCATATTGATGGGGCTATCGGAGATAGAGGATATCATACGGCACAATCAGGACGTGGTGGTAATCGTGGACGAAGCCTATATAGATTTCGGCGGCATATCTGCGTTTCCGTTGTTAGACAAATACGATAACCTGTTGATTATCCAGACCTTTTCAAAATCCCGCGCCCTTGCTGGCCTGCGTGTCGGCTATGCGTTCGGAAGCCCGCTGCTTATAAAGTATCTGAATGATGTCAGGAACTCATTCAATTCTTATACCATGAACCGCCTGACGCAGATACTCGGCGCTGCGGCAGTCCGGGACAGAGCATACTTTGAACAGACAAATGCCTTGATTATCGCAACCAGAGAGCGCATGAAACAGGAGTTGAAACAGTTGGGATTTCGCTTTCAGGATTCCAAGAGCAATTTCCTGTTCATAACACACCCTGTCATAAAGGCCGATGTGATTTATGAAAATCTGCGGGCCGCTGGAATTTATGTACGCCACTTTTCCAAGCCGGAGCGGATTTCTGATTATCTCCGTGTTGCGATAGGGACGGATCGGGAAATGGACTGCCTGATCATACAGTTAAAGAGAATTTTAAAACAACATAGTGACTTACACGGAAATACAGGAGAATGCCGATGAAAGATTTAACACAGGGAAGCGAGCTGAAAACCATTTTTTACTTTTCCCTGCCAATACTGGTGGGGAACTTGTTTCAGCAGCTTTATAACGTGGCCGACAGCGTGATTGTCGGAAACTTTTTAGGGAAAGAAAGCCTTGCCGCGGTGGGGTTCAGCTATCAGATTAATTTTCTGCTGATTGCACTGTCCACGGGAATTTCACTGGGAGCAAGCGTCCTAATCTCCCGTTACTTTGGGGCCAGAGATATGCGGCAGGTGAAAAAGGTGGTTGATACCGGATTCCTGTTTTCGGCGGTGCTATCTCTAATCATAGCGGTTGCCGGAGCCTGCTTCTCCTATCAGATATTGGTGCTGTTCCGGGTTCCTGAAAATCTGCTGACGATTGCAGATACTTACTTAAAAATTATATTTATCGGCGTGGTTCCCACGTTCGCATACAATTCCCTGACGAATATCCTAAGAGGGGTCGGGGATTCCAAAACGCCGACATATATTTTGATTGCGGCAACGCTTATCAATATCGTGCTGGATATTTTCTTTATTACCGCCCTGAAATGGGGCGTGGCCGGGGCCGCGATTGCAACCGTGGCCGCACAGACGTTTTCATTCATTACCTGTATGCTCTACATGCGGCGGCGCTATCCTGATTTGTTTATCCGCCTTTGGGATTTACAGTTAGACCGCCGCGAACTCAAAAAAAGTTTGGTAATCGGGACACCCGCCATGCTGCAGCAGGTATTTGTAAGCGTTGGCTTTATGTCCATACAGTTTTTAATCAATGGCTTTGGAACGGACTGTATGGCCGCGTATGCCGCAGCCTCTAAGGTGGATTCCTTTGCGGAAATGCCCGCTCTGAATCTGGGGCAGGCCATGACGAATTTCACCGCGCAGAATTACGGGGCCGGTAAGATTGACCGGGTAATTAAAGGCGGTAAATCGGCGCTGGTTATGGGAATCAGCATTTCCGTCCTTATTTCTGTTGTGATTTGTCTGTTCCCGTCCATCTTCATATCCCTGTTCAACCGCGATCCCGGTGTTGTCCAGATCGGGAACGGCTACCTGCGGACGGTTTCTGTATTTTACCTGATTTTTGCAGCTATGCAGATATTGAACGGCTTGCTGCTGGGCTATGGCAAAGCGCTGGTTCCTATGATTGCTTCGATTGGCTCCCTTTGTCTGTTACAGGTTCCCACGGCGATTGTGTTGTCCGGCACAGCGTTAGCCTATCGCGGTATCTGGATTGCCGCCCCCGTGGGCTGGATCGGCGGCCTGCTGATCCGGTTCCTGTATTTCAGGCATATTGCAAGGAAGCAGGCGGCAGCTCAAACGGAATGATAAGATTATATACAAATGGAGGTTCCGAAATGGAAAAGAGAATCACATTGAAACAAATTGCTATGGTTGGCGTTATGGCTGCGGCGGTCTATGTGGCTTCCGCGTTTCTGCAAATACCAATTCCCACCGCCATTGATAACACGCGCCTGCACATGGGAAATGTCATGTGCCTGCTGTCCGGCCTGCTCTTAGGGCCGATACAGGGCGGACTTGCGGCGGGGACCGGCTCCATGTTCTTTGACCTGACGAATCCGGCCTATATCACGTCTGCGCCGTTCACCTTTGCCTTCAAGTTTCTTATGGCATGGATTTGCGGTATGTTTGCATTTCGTAAAAAAAGCGGGTTAAGCTCACACAAACGGTATATCATTGGTTCCGTATTGGGCGCGTTTGCTTATGTTCTTCTATACCTCTCCAAGAGTTATATTGAACACCGTTTTGTTTTGGGCCTGCCGTTGGAGGCCGTGATGATAACTCTCACACAGAAAGCCGTTGTGTCCAGCGTCAACGCGGTTATATCGGTTGTCGTGGCTGTTCCGCTGGGGATTGCCCTGCGGCCTGCCATAAGAAAATATTTGCAGTAAGCCTATGGAACTAGATATGACTTCGGGGAAGCCCCTGGACACACTGTTAAAATTCTCCCTACCGCTGCTGGCGGGGAGTGTCATACAAAACCTTTACAATATTTTTGATACGGCCATTGTCGGGCATGTGCTGGGGAAATACGCGCTGGCGGCTGTGGGAAATTCCTATGTTCCGACGCTTATCATCAACAGTATCATTTTAGGGATTGCCTCCGGCATTTCTATCCTTACCGCACAGCTATATGGTTCCAAGGATAAAGAGCAGATTCAGAACTGTTACGGTTCCGTACAAATGTTGATTGTGGCCGTAGGCGTGGGGCTGGCCGTGCTGTTTTTTGCGCTGGCCGATTGGATTTTTACCGCTATGCGGATTCCTGCGGAAATCATTGGTTCAGCGGCCCTTCATTTACGGATTGCAGCGGCTGGGATTCCGTTTCTGGCAATCTACAATTTTTATTCGGCTCTGCTCAAGGCAAAAGGGGATTCCAGAACACCGATTAAGTGTATCGGTTTGTCCTGCGTCCTTAATATCCTGCTCGACTAGTTGTTTGTAGCCTGCTTCGGCTGGGGAATTGCCGGGGCCGCGTCAGCGACTGTTCTTTCACAGGCTCTGGCTGCTTCCCTGACCGTCCTGTATCTGTATCGGCAGGAACGCCCCGTTCTAAGGGCCGTCCCAAACACGGAACGGGTTTTTCAGATATTACAGCTTAGTATCACGGGGATCGTCCAGAACGGAGCTTCCGCCATCAGTATGTTTTTTATACAGGGCATTATCAATACCTTTGGCGTAAATGAAATATCGGCCTATACGTCGGCTTATAAAATCGAAAGTATCCTGACAATCCCTGCTGTGAATTTAGGCGTGGCGTTGAGTGTATACGTCGGGCAGAATGTAGGGGCCGGAGAATATGGGCGCACCCGGCAAGGGCTAAAGGACAGCTTTAAGATTGCGGCGGTGTTTACCGCGCTTACCATTGTTATTCTTTGGTTCGCCTCGCCGTTACTCATGCTTCTGGTGGTGGGAAATGAAACGGCAGTCATACCGATAGGGGTCCAGTACCTGCGTATTATCTCCCTGACGTTTCCCCTGTGCGTAAGCCTCTATCTGCTGACAAATTTTCTGCGTGGAGCTGGGGAGATTGCTTATCCGCTGTTCAATACGCTGCTGGAACTCTGTTTCCGCACAATTTCAGCTTTTGTATTGGCGCAGTATTTTGGCTTTGTGGGGGTTCTGCTGTGCAGGCCGCTGAGCTTTGTGGTGAGTACCATAAGCCTTACAAAACGATATCTGGCTGGAAAGTGGCGTCCTTAAAATCTCAAAACCAGGAGGTGTTTAGGTTGAAAGAAAAAAATTAAAAAAGCCGTAACTTAACAAAAGCACCAGTAAATTGCCGCCAAAAAGGAACTATGGAACAAAGGGTATCAGGCCATAGCAGGAGGTGTGATTATATAGCCTCGTTTCTCTAAACGTTTGATTGCATTTCTGTCATACTGTTCCTGAAATTTCTGGTACATTTCTTCAGGAATAGCTGAATAATCCATATCAGCAGGATTAAATACTTCCTGCTTTTGGAACATGTGGTAAATGCAGGTCAGCACCATGCGTGCAATGGCGATGATTGCTCGTTTGTGACCACGACGTTTTTTAATACGGTCATATTTGTATTTGAAGTAAGGATTGTTACTTTTGATGGCAGCATTTGCACATTGAACCAGCAAAGGCTTTAAGTAGACCCCGGCTCTTGAAACATGAACGCTTTTCTTTTTACCGGCGCTCTCGTTATTCTCAGGAGTCAGCCCAGCCCATGAGCATAAACGCTTTGAGGATTTGAATACCGCCATGTCCACCCCGATTTCAGCGATGATAAAGGTTGCAGACTGCTCTGTAATGCCAGGAATTGTAGTAGCCAATTCGATAAAATTATGGTAAGGTTTAGCCAGGTCGGAAATCGTTTCTTCAAGAGTGGAGACGCACTCATTGATTTCATCGAAATGCTTTCTGCAGACCTTAATCTTAACGGATTGGTCACGGCGCAGTTCATAACCGATTATGGAGCTTACAACATCATCAGCCTTGTCCTTTGCTTTTTTAAGAAACAGGGATTTACAGTATTCCGGATCAAATACCTCGCAGGTCAGGATATAGTCAACGATGGCGGTCGCTGATTTTCCGAAAGTATCTGAGAGGACGGAGGCAAGTGCAATGTTGGAAACCGTAAGTGCATTTTGTAACCGGTTTTTCTCACTGCTGCGGTGGCCAATCAGTTTCTGGCGGTATCGGAACAATTCCCGAAGCATACGGATTTCCTTACAAGGGATATAGCTGGAAGGAACAATATCAAACTTAAACAGGTCAGCAATCCATGCGGAGTCTTTGTCATCGGTTTTTTGTCCTTTGATAGCCCTGACATACTTGGGGTTGGCAACGACAACGTGGCAGGAACCCTCCAGGATATTAAAAATTGGAATCCAGTATTTACCAGTGGATTCGAGACAGACCTCAGTGCAGTTGAAAGAAAGAAGCCATTTTTCTAAAGCTTTAAGGTCAGAGTTGAAAGTGGCGAAGCGCTTTTTGACATAAGATGTAACGCCTCTGTAGTCCGTTAGAGCAATGGTAGCGACCACAAATTTTTTGTGAACGTCCATGCCACAGCAGACAAAGTGTTTGATAGATAACATAAAACAGCCCTCCTGAATAAAATAGACAGACATTGACTGGCTGACCAGCAAAGAAAGACCTAAGGAATTGCTTTGACAATGATTAGGTTGCGAGCTCGAGGCGTCACTGGTTTGTGCTTGAAAAGACAGCCGACACATGTTTTTATGCGGACTTGATCCCAAATGGAGGAAACGATTCTACTTCCTCCTCCGTGCTCCGTAGTGTATCTGTCTGAGGCGAGTTTAACATCAAAAATAAAATAGCGGAAGCACAAACTTGCTATTTCATAACTGGTTTGTGCCTAAGCGAAGCGAAAGGAATGAGAGTTTTTATGAAAAGTATGAAGGCTATACCGTTGTAATGAAAGGCTTTGTCTACCGTGATCCGGACATCCAAAAAAAGTGCGATTTTGCCCTGGTCCGGCTGTCCATGTGGTGTTGTGCCGCGGATTTAAGCCCAATCGGCTTTCTGGTAGACAGTGACAGTGAAGTGACATTCAAGGATGACGACTGGGTGACGGTAACGGGTACATTTGGAATCAGTGAAGACGGAGAGTCCCTGATTTTAAAGGCCCAGAGCATTGAGGCGGCCGAGAAGCCTGAAGAAGAATATGTTTATCCATATTTTTAATTGCAAAATAGGACTATGCGGCTTTAAGCAGGCTTCCAAGGGATGCCTCGCCGGTCCGGCTGCAAAACCGCTACCTGATTACCGGCCGTCCTCATGGATATCTGAGCAAATATGGAATGTCCAGTTCGGATGAAAGAAATAAGTCCCGATATGAGGAATTTGCCGGTAAATATGGAATTTATGGAGTATTTGAGCTGCCAGAAGGAGCCGTGTACCGGCACCACGACGAGCAATGGAAAAAAACTTCTTTCCGGTTTTCATACGCAGGCATATGAGCATTTAATATTTACAACCATGAACGGTCATCAATCAAATGGATTTTATTTTATTGGGAAAAAACAATCATAAAAAAGTGGAAATACGATGGCCTGTCTATCTGACATAGCTGTGATTGCTGTATAAAGCTGTACCAATGAAACTCATCGTCCATGCATTATACGGGGAGATATTAAAATTAACAGTGCTTCATATTCAATAATATCTCCCCAGTCAAAAGAGTAAAAAACTTTGCTTCAAGAAAAAATATTTACAATCCAACGGCCCGAAGAGCCTGGTCTAAGTCGCTTATAATGTCACCTGGTTCTTCAAGCCCAACGCTGAAGCGGATAAATCCCTTTCGGAATTTTTTCGGGTATAGATCAATACGCTCATCATAGCTTGGCTGCGGAAAAATCAGACTTTCATCGTGACCGAGAGATACTGCAAAAGTGATCACTTTCAGCTTTGCACAGAACCGTTCCACCGTCTTATCATCTGTATTGATACCGAATGAAATCACACCGCCGTAACCGTTTTTCATCTGTCTTTTTGCCAATTCATGACCGGGATTACTGGGCAGACCCGGATACGATACAAATGTGATATTTTCTCTCTGTTCAAGCCATTCGGCTATTTTCTGGGAAGAATCGTTGATTCTCTGCATACGAAGCGGGAAAGTGACCGAGCCACGGAAAATCTGCCATGCATTAAATGGGCTGATGACGGAGCCTACATTAACCTGCGCCTCATAGCGGATGCGGTCCATCGTCTCCAGATTGTTGGAAAGGATTGCTCCCCCTTGGGCATCACCATGACCGTTGATAAATTTCGTGAGGGCGTCCACCACAAAATCGGCTCCCAGTTCCAGGGGGTGTTGATTCAGCGGGGAAGCAAAGGTGTTATCAACTGACAGTAGCGCACCATTTTCATGCGCGATTTTTGCAATGGCTTCTATATCTGTTATGCCGACAGTAGGATTATCCGGCGTTTCAATATGGACAAGCCTTGTTCCGGGAGTGATTGCCTTTTTTACTGCTTCAAGATCAGTCATATCTGCCATAACTGTATCCACATTGAATTTTTTGTTGAACAGTTCATGAAACATTCGATAGACGGCCATATAGCTCACATTCGGGTAGACTACGCGGTCCCCGGATTTCAGCAATGTCCAGAACAGGGCATGAAGCGCGCCTACGCCGCTTGCCAGAACAATGGCGTCATCTGCGCCATACAAGGCCGCAATCTTTTCCTCCAGCCAATGCTGATTCGGATTGCCATTTCTGGCATACATCAATAAGTCGGTGGAAGAGTAGTTTACCTGTGAGAGATCATCCGGCAGCTTATAGCTGTTTGCCATATGGAGCGGGCGGCGGACCGCGCCGGTTCCCTCATCGTAGTCCGTGCCGGTATGGACGGCCTGGGTTGTGATATCATAGTCCTTGAATTTATTTTCCTTCTTTGCCATTTTAAATGCCTCCTAAATCACTTTCATTTCTATCAGCTTGTTGTACAAAATATCCGCAAGTGCCGAGTGTCCTTCCTCCGTCAGATGTTCATCATCAATGCTGCTTGCGGCTGCATAGTCTGATGCTGCAATGAAGGCCGTTCCTTTTGCAGAGGCGATTTTTCTGTATTCTTCTTTCAGTTGTTTGCAAACCAGCACGGAAGTCTGATCAAATTTCGGATCTTTCTCCGGCTTCCAGACATTCTCTCCAAGGAGAAGAGGGGACACCAATAAAATCCTGTCTGCTGGAATTACTTTTAGCAATTCGTCCAGGCAAAGCGCAATCCCTTTTCCAATCACATGGGCAGGAGCGCGATACAATATTTTGCAGTCATTTGTTCCGAGCATGATGATTGCCGCATCCAGGGGATTATGGGTTTCCAGCAGGACAGGAAGCATATCGAGCCCTTTTCTTCCGGGGCGCAGTTCATCCTCAAAAATGGTGGTTCTTCCGCATAGACCTTCTTCTATTATGCGGGTGTTATTACATCGTTCTTTTTCCTGCAGGATACTTGTCCAGCGCACTCCCCATGGATACCGTTCATGAGTGCCGGGAATCAGTCCCCAGGTATTGGAATCGCCAAAGACCAGTATATTCTTCATCGTTATTTTGTCTTTCCGCCTTCAACAACCAGGCTGTCTTCGTAGTCTAAACCATAGGTATCAACCAGTGTTGCTTCGTAATCTTTGTGGAAGAACTGTTCCTCGCCAAGGGATTTGATTTCCTCATTCAGCCAGTCCAGAAGCGTGCTGTTCCCTTTGGAAACTGCAGGTGCAATACTGTCCTGACTGCCCAGAGATGGAATTCCCACAGTGTAGCCGGCGTTCTGTAATGAAAAGGCAATAACCTCAGTGTTGTCATTGGCCCACGCGACACCGTTCCCATTTTCCAGGGCATTCTTTGCGGTTGCGTAAGAATCATACTTCTGCAGCGGGATGTCAGGGTAGTTTTCAATCAGATAGGTTTCTGCAGTTGTGCCGGAAATGACAATGATCGGATCCTCCGCATTCCAGTTATCCAGGCTTTCAATTACATGGCTGTCTGGAGAAACGACTCCCAGTGCAACATTCATATATGGAAGCGCGAAATCTACTTCTTCTGCACGCTGAGGTGTTACTGTGAAGTTTGCAAGAATGATATCTGCTTTACCAGTCTGCAGATATTCGATGCGGTTGGCCGCTTCGGTGGATACATAGTTGATTTTCACACCGAGATCTTCACCGATGCGGTTGGCGAAGTATACATCATAGCCCTGATACTCTCCATTTTCATCTACATAGCCGAACGGGTTCTTGTCAGAGAAAACGCCGATGTTAATGGTGCCGCTCTCCTTAATTTCATCCAAAGTACGGTAAACAACCTTCTGGGTTTTCTCACTGTCGGCTGTCACGCTGCTATTTGAAGAATCTCCTGAACCGCAGGCAGCCAGAGAAAGCGTCAGCGACAGAGTAAGTACAATGGTTACAAGCTTACGAATTTTTTTCATAATAATCTCCATTCCGGGCATCGCCCTATATCAATTTCATGTTGAACCTTTCCGCTCAAAGGTAAATGTCTGTAAAAACTTTTTCGCCCGGTCAGTTTTCGGTGCGTCGAAAAACTGCTCCGGTGTCCCTTCCTCTTTGATATCTCCATCATCCAGAAAGATGATCCTGTCAGCCACGGCCTTTGCAAACTGCATTTCATGAGTCACGATTATCATCGTCCGTCCCTGGTCTGCAAGATTTAGGATAACCTCCAATACTTCCCTTACCATCTCCGGGTCAAGCGCCGCAGTCACCTCATCAAACAGCAGGATTTCAGGGTGCATACATAATGCCCGGACAATCGCAGCCCGTTGTTTCTGTCCGCCGGATAACTGCCGTGGAAAACTTTTCGCTTTTTCTGCAAGGCCAACACGGGACAGAAGGGCAAGGGCTTCCTTTTTTACCTCGTCCTTTGTCCTTTTCTGCACTTTGGTCGGTGCCAGCAGGATATTATCCAGCACGGTCAGGTGCGGGAACAGCTCATAGCTCTGGAACACCATACCGATTTTCTGGCGAATCCCGGTTAAGTTTCTGCTTTGCTTCGAGATGAGTTCCCCATGGAGCCGGATCTCACCGCTCTGGGTATCCTCCAGGGCATTGATACACCGCAGCAGTGTACTCTTTCCGCAGCCGCTGGAGCCGACAATCACAACAACTTCGCCCTCGCGAATCTGCAGGCTTATATCATTCAGAACTGTAGAATTGTCAAACTGTTTTGTCAGATGCTCTATGGTTAAAACCGATTCCGACATCTCCTCACCTCCATCGTTTCTCAAGGTATTTCGCCAAAAGGCTGATTGGCCAGCAGGCAATGAAATACAGGAAGAATACCGTTAAATAAATTCCGAATGCGGCATTGGGACTGCCCATCCGGTTTGCCTCTATAATCTGCTGGGCAACCTTCAGTACCTCCACGACGCCGATCATCAGGATCAGGCTTGTGGTTTTAATCATTCTTGTGATGAGGTTGATTGACAGTGGAATTAACCTCCGCACGGCCTGCGGCAGAACAATGTACTGATAGCTCTGGATTCTTGTCAGCCCCAGCGCCTCGGCACTTTCATACTGGTGCATGGGAATACTGATCAGGGAACCCCGGACCAGATCACTCATTTCCGCTGTTCCCCAGACTGTGAATACAATCACAGATGAAAGCTCCCCGGATAAATCCCAGCCAAAGGCTCTCGTGGTGCCGAAATAGACGAGGAACAGTAACACCATCTGCGGCATAATCCGGACAAATTCCAGATAACATCGCAGGATCGCCCGGCAGATTGGATTTTTCCATGTCATGAGGATGCCCAGAATAAATCCCAACGGGATACTGATAGCGACGGAAATCATGCTGATTTTGAGTGCCGCGTCTAATCCGCCAAGGATGCGGGCAAGATTTTTCCCTTTCAGCAGTACCTCAAGACCCAAATCCGGCATAGCGTGACCTCCTTTCCAGGAGGCTTCCTAAAACGGAAACAGGAAGCAATATGATAAGATAGAATACTACTAATAGGAAAAGGCTCTCCGCAGTTTTGTAATACAGTCCAATCAGATCCTTTGCGGTAAACATTAAATCCATAAGGCTTATGGCAGAGAATACGCTGGTTTCTTTCAGCAGAAAAATCACATTCGCCATAAATGCTGGGACGCTGATGGAAAATGCCTGCGGTAAAATTACATAAGAGAAAGTCTGCAGTTTACTTAGCCCGAGACTATATGCGCTTTCCTCCTGGATTGGCGCAACCGCCTCAATCCCACTGCGAAATGCTTCTGACATATAGCTTCCACCGAGGAAAGCCAGACCCGCAACACCACATGCAGTGGCATCTGTCTGAATACCAATTTTGGGCAGGCCATAATAGATGAAAAACAGCTGCACCATAAGAGGGGTGTTCCGGCTGATTTCAATGTACGCAGATACAATCCTGCGGATGACCGGAAGCTTATAATACTGAATGATGGTACATAGTAACCCAATCATGATGGCGGCCGCTATCCCCATAAACCCGATTTTTACTGTCAGTACCGCTGCTTTTTGGTACAACGGCAAATATTTCCCGATAATTTCCCAGTTCAAGCCAGCCGCCTCCTTCTATCTCAATTTCATTCATTTCACTTATTATAATGAAGCAAACCCATTCTCCAGGTCCGCGATAATGTCATCAATATGCTCTGTGCCGATGGACAGGCGGATGGTGTTCGGCTTAATGCCCTGATCCAGCAATTCTTCCCCGGAGAGTTGGGAATGGGTTGTACTGGCCGGATGGATTACGAGGCTCTTTACGTCGGCTACATTGGCAAGCAGGGAGAAGATTTTCAGATTGTCAATAAACCTCCAGGCTTCTTCCTGTCCGCCCTTAATCTCAAAGGTGAAGATGCTGGCTCCTCCGTTCGGAAAATACTTCTCATACAATGCGTGGTCGGGATGATCCGGCAGGCTGGGATGATTCACCTTTTCCACTTGTGGATGCTTAGACAGATATTCCACCACTTTCTTCGTGTTTTCTGCATGACGTTCCAGGCGCAGGGAAAGGGTTTCCACGCCCTGGAGAAGCAGAAATGCGTTAAAGGGGGAAAGCGTTGCACCTGTATCGCGCAGAAGAATGGCACGGATATAGGTGACGAAGGCCGCCGGGCCTGCCGCATCCACAAAAGAGACACCGTGATAGCTGGGATTGGGTTTTGCGATAGGAGCATATTTACCGCTGGCTTTCCAGTCAAATTTGCCGGAATCCACGATGATACCGCCCAGGGTAGTGCCATGGCCGCCGATGAACTTGGTGGCGGAGTGGACTACGATATCCGCGCCGTGTTCAATCGGGCGGATGAGGTATGGAGTGCCAAAGGTGTTATCAATCACAAGCGGCAGACCGTGTGCATGGGCAATCTCTGCAATTGTATCAATGTCCGGGATATCGCTGTTTGGGTTTCCCAGCGTTTCCAGGTAGACAGCTTTGGTATTTGGCTGTATGGCGGCAGTCAGTTCTTCAAGGTTATGGGCATCCACAAAGGTTGTGGTGACTCCGTATTGGGGAAGCGTGTGTGCCAATAGATTGTAGCTGCCGCCATAGATTGTTTTCTGTGCTACAATGTGATCCCCGGCTTGTGCCAGAGCCTGAATGGTATAGGTGATTGCGGCAGCACCAGATGCGGTTGCCAGTGCAGCAGCGCCACCTTCAAGCGCGGCAAGCCGTTTTTCCAGTACGTCCTGTGTCGAGTTTGTCAGGCGTCCATAAATATTGCCGGCATCTGCAAGCCCAAAGCGTGCTGCGGCGTGTGCGGAATCATGGAACACATAAGAGGTAGTCTGGTAAATGGGAACTGCTCTGGAACCGGTGGCTGGATCGGCCTGCTCCTGTCCAACGTGAAGCTGCAGGGTTTCAAATTTATATTCGTTTTTATATTCACTCATTTTTGTAATCTCCTTTGGATTCATATTTCTCGGTTCAATCGGCTGCTGTTCCTGTTCCGGTTTCGGCAAATAAAAAACCGGAAGCTCATCACAAGCTCCCGGGCAAATGGCATACGATATGCTGACAGATTAATCAAGCATTGTATTGAGGCAGTCAGCTATGCTGCTATCTGTGCATAACCGCACCCCAGCCATATAATATGCCCGGGAGTTTTGCATTCGACAACACATGACAGTATTAACTTTGAGGGTATATAATCCGGTCATTGCTTTCGCCTCCTTTCCTGATGATCAGCTCAAAACTGATGCGCTTATAGTATCACCAATCACCTACTATGTCAATAGGTGATTTGGAAATTTTTTGAATATCATTGATTTACCTATTCACCCTGCGGTATAATAGGCATAAATCACAGAAAGGACGGTGCATGGTATGATTTCAACAAAAGGACGCTATGCTCTTCGTGTCATGATAGATCTGGCGGAACATGGTGGCGAAGGATATATTCCTTTGAAAGAAGTGGCGGACCGGCAGGGAATCTCTAAAAAATACCTGGAGATCATTGTGAAAGAACTTGTCAAAGGAAAGATGCTGCTCGGTCTTGGAGGTCGCGGCGGCGGGTATAAGCTTTGCCGTAAGCCGGAAGAATATCCAGTAGGCGAGATATTGGAATTAATGGAAGGCTCGCTTGCTACCGTTGCATGTCTTTCTAAGGATGCCGAGCCTTGCAGCAGGGCCTCCATATGTAAGACCCTTCCCTTATGGGCAGGGTTTGACAAAATGGTGCATGACTATTTTTATGGAAAAACGCTGGCTGATTTACTATAAAAATAGTGTACGGCTGAATTTAATAAGATTGTCAAATCAGCTTTTCGGTAAACAGCGAGTAGCTAATTTTTAGCGAGACTTCCATGCCTTATGATACTGTTTTGTGCATATAAGACTCTGTGTATCTCCGTGGGCAAGGAATATATATGTTTTAATATCGTCCGGAATTTGTAAAATAAAAGTGTAACTGTACAAATTCCGGCAAGACCCCAGTTATCATTTTTCATTCCATTTCTATTTTCTTTTTCCTTTCACAAGATCTAAGCAATCCGATGTTCATTTTTGTAAACGTTACAATTATTTTGAACAATCCTGTTGACATATCCTGGTGTCTGTGCTACTATTTTTTTGCGTTCAAATATACGATAAAAAGCATATTATTGAACAAAAATGTGCAGATATGGGAGTGGTAGATTATGAAGGATTCTCATTGCAGTAAGAAGTGGAAGTCTGAATTCACATTCATAGCATTTGTAACACCTGCTTTTATGTTTCTAATTCTGTTCTGGCTGTTTCCTATCGTGGAATCCATTGGGATTAGCTTTACGGACTGGGATTACATGACCGCAGGATTTCATGTAACAGGATTGGCTAATTATACTTCCCTTATAAAAGATAAGGCTTTTTGGGATGCACTTACACACACACTTTTGTTTGCACTGGAGACAGTGATTCCTGTCTTAGTTCTGGGGCTTCTTCTGGCAGTCCTTATATGGTCTGCGGGAAAGCACACGATTTACTCTCTTATTATTTTTTCTCCATGGATAACACCAGCCGTGGCTGTATCGATTGTGTGGACCTGGATATTTGAACCGGACTCTGGATTGGCAAATCAGCTTCTGCACCTGCTTGGACTTCCGGGATCTGCCTGGCTCCACAGTTCTAATACAGCGTTAGCCAGCGTAGCTTTGGTAACCGTCTGGAAGAATCTGGGATATGTCATGCTCCTTTTTACAGGCGCCTTATCCCGGATACCATCAGAACTTCATGAAGCTGCGTCTGCTGATGGTGCAGGAAGTATGCAGCGCTTCCTACATATTACCTTGCCTCTTTTACGGCCGGCTATTTTAGTGACAGGAATTATTATGACAGCAGATTCCCTGCGCGCCTACGACCAGATACAAATCCTGACTCAGGGCGGTCCCGCAGGAAGCACCCGGACCCTGCTATATCTATATTATCAACTGGGATTTGAACAATTTGACATGGGACGGGCGGCAGCAGCGGTAGTAATCCTTATGATTATTGGTCTGAGCCTGGCGTTGCTCCAGATTAGACTGAAAAGCAAGGAGGCTTAATCATGAAGTATATCCCTCGTACCCTTCATATCGTCCGGTCCGGTGTTGTCCATCTTATATTAGGAGGTGCATGCTGCTTTACTGCTTTTCCCTTCTTATGGATGGCTGTCAGCTCCCTCAAAACAAAAGAAGAGGTTATGGCGGTGGATACCTTCCTTCCATCAGATTCACAATACCAAAATTACAGCGAGATTTTATTTCACTCTCCAATTCCGCGCTATTTGGCAAACAGCCTGCTGGTAGCAGTCAGTGTTGTGATAATCCAGGTTATATGCTGCGCTCTTTTTACATATGCCGTGACTTTTATGAAGGCGAAAGGAAAGAATCTTCTATTTCGGCTGGTTCTGTTCACTTATATGGTGCCTACCGCCGTAACCTACATCCCATGCTATATGATACTATCCAGGTTAGGACTTTTAGACAGCTATGGGGGGCTTATTCTTTCCAATGGCGTCAGTGTGTTCGGTATCTTCCTGCTTCACCAGGCATTCGCAGGAGTTCCTTCGGAGACCATGGAGGCGGCCCGGATGGACGGTGCCGGCCATTTCATGATTCTTACAAGAATCATTGTTCCTATGACCCGGCCCTCCTTTGTCACATTTATCCTTCTTTCTTTTATTAATACCTATAATAGTTATATGTGGCCGTCTCTGATAACCGATTCTCCGGAGCTGAGCCTGGTATCACAGGGACTGCGGCGTTTTCTCTATGAGGGAGGTGCCTATGGGACCCAGTGGTCCCTGGTAATGGCAGCAGGCACGGTAACTGTCGTGCCGTTACTGATTTTATTTGCCGGTACTTGGCGCCTGATTGTTCAGGGCATTACTGACTTTGGCTGTAAAGGTTAATGAAAACAATTCAATCATAAATCACAAAACAGGAGGAACATAAAATGAAGCTAAAACGCCCCTTAATCAATCATTGCCGGACATCAATATTCAAAAAAGCTTTCCGGACAGGAACAAGCGCTGCCGTTTTACTGGCAGTCAGCCTTTCGCTTTTGACAGGCTGCGGGGGGAAAGCGCCTGATGATACTGTCACAGCCGATGGCAAAGTCCAGGTTACATTCTGGTATTCCGGCGGTAAGACCGCAGCAGGAGTCATGGAGGACATCATAGAAGATTTCAATCAGTCCCAATCCGAGTACACGGTAATCGGGGTTCAGCAAGCTGATTATGATGAGACATACACCAAACTGCAGGCTGGAATCGCAGGGAAAAATGCTGCTGATATTGCACTTCTGGATTCTGATAAAACCAGAAACCTTGCAAAGAAGGAGCTGTTAGCGCCTTTGGACCAATATATAGAACAGGACTCCTCCTTTAATAAAGAAGATTTGATTCCTGTATTCTATCGCCAATGCCTTGGTGACGATGGCATCCTGTATGCCATGCCGGCTTATGGAACCACACAGGTTATGTACTATAACAGGGATTTGTTTGAAAAGGCAGGTATCCAGCCTGATACGATTAAGACCTGGGAAGATTTAGCAAAAGTCTCAGCCCTTATCCAACAAAATACGGGCGCTAATGGATGGGAACCTATGTGGGGAGAAGACAATCTGATTGACATGGCCCTCAGCAACGGTGGTGCAATGATCAGTGATGACGGCCGTACCGTGCTCATCAATACGGAACCATGGGTTGAAACATGGGAAGCGGCCCGCAGATGGATTCATGAGGATAAGAATATGTCAATACACTATGGGGGCCAGGGCTGGGAATATTGGTATGATACCATGGATGACGTACTTCAGGACAAAGCAGGCGGATATACCGGTTCCTCGGGCGATCAGGCGGATCTGGATTTTACTAAGGTGGGAGCCATGGAACAGCCTGGGTTCGGGGATAATCCTTCAGCGCCGGTTGCAAGAGTATTACAGATGGTGATGGTGGAAACAGGAAAAGATAAAACAAAGGACGGCGCATACCAGTTTATGAAATATTTTGCAGATGCATCCCAGCAGGCAAGATGGTCCATGGCAACCGGTTATATACCAGTCCGTGAAACCACATTGGATATCCCGGAATATCAGTCCTATACCGCTGAAAATCCCCATGCCCTTGTTCCTTTATCTCAGGCCATGCATGCGTCCCCGGATCCTATTGATCCTACCGGCGGAAAAATTTTTGATGCTCTGGCCATTGCAGCAGATAAAGTGGAAATTGAAAATGTTCCGGCAGCCGATGCCCTCAAGGAGGCCGCAGAAACCGCGCAGGCAGCTCTGGATGTAATCAATCAAAAATAATTGTAAGTGACAAATACAGATAACCTACTTGTTTCGGACAGGTGAATATCCAAGATGACAAGGTATAATTGGCATTTTAGTCCATACAAAAGAGGGTATAAGAATAGCCGTAACTGATGTTAATAGTTACGGCCATTCTGCGCTCTGGGAAAATCGGTATCCAATTTCCCGACTGTCCCAGCGCCAACCAATATGTCGGGATATGCATCGGACATGATGTATTCTATAAGTTAAAATAGTTTTTGGCATTGTAGTAACAGATGTCTTCTGTCAACTTGCCAAGATAGGCCATATCCTTCGGGTATTCTCCATTCTCCACCCAGGTACCCAGCTTACTGCACAGGATACGTCGGAAGTATTCATGCCGCGGGAAGGAGAGGAAGCTCCTTGAGTCGGTAAGCATTCCTACAAAGCGGGAGATAAGCCCAACGTCGGACAGGGCGTCCATCTGGCGTTCCATCCCACGCTTATGGTCACAGAACCACCAGGCGCTACCAAGTTGAATCTTTCCCCTGATACCGGTGCTGTTTCCCTGATAATTCCCGGCCATGGCGGCAAGCATGTCCACATCCTTCGGATTTAGATAATAGAGGATTGTTTTGGGCAGCTCGTCAGTAGAATCCATGGCGTTCAAAAGCGCAGAGAGCTGTGGAGCATAATTAAAATCATTCAGACTATCAAAGCCTGTATCCGCCCCCATTTTTTCAAACATTCTGGAAGAATTGTTGCGGAGCGCGCCGATATGAAGCTGCATGATGAGTCCTCTCCGGGCATATTCCCGTCCAAGCTCTGTCAGCAAAAATCCCCGGTACATGGCTGCTGCCTCAGAAGAAAGGGCAACTCCAGTGAGTCTCTTCTGATATAGCCCATTGGCCGTCTCGTAGGAAGCCGGAAGATAGAAGCTGTCCTCCAGACTGTGATCGGTCACCCGGCAGCCTACGCTGATGAAGAAGTCCAGTCTCTTCTTTAACGCTTCAAGCAGCCCGTCCAGTGAAGACACGTCTGACTGTGATACGGAACCAAGGCAGGCCACATAGGACGGAAAATAATCCTTTTCAATATCCAGGGCATTTCCAGGGCGGAAGGTGGGCAGCACCTGGAAATCTGACTGTTCCTGTACAAGCTTCTTGTGCCAGATTAAGTCATCAACTGGGTCATCCGTGGTGCAGAGGACTTTCACATTCTGCATGTTCAGAAGATTGCGGACAGAGTATTGTGGTGACCTTAGCTTCCGGTTACAGATATCCCAGATGTCTTTTGCCGTATCGGGAGACAGTGTTTCATCAATGTCAAAATACCGTTTTAACTCCAGGTGGGTCCAGTGGTATAAAGGATTGCCGATACAATTCTGTACGGTATCCGCCCAGGCAAGAAATTTCTCATAAGGCTGTCCGTCGCCGGTAATCAACTGTTCCGGTATGCCGTTGGCACGCATGGCGCGCCACTTATAATGATCGCCGCCGAGCCATACCTGGGCGATGTTGTCATAGCATCTGTCTTCGTAGATTTCCTGCGGATTCAGATGGTTGTGAAAATCAATGATGGGCATCTTGCGCGCATGGCCGGAAAACAATTCCCTGGCCGTATTGGTCTGTAATAAAAAGTCGTCGTTAATAAATGGTTTCATCGTAAAGGCCCCCTTCCGGACTATATAAAATGTTATACATATTTTTCAAGTGTTGCCCTCACCGCACCGCATCCGGTTGTCATTTCCCGGAAATAGCGGCATACAAGGGGAGCCAGTCCCACTTCATAAAAATTGACGCCGAAGATATTGCTGTTTTCAGGAATCGGCTTTGGCAGCGCATCGTCTACGGTATCGCCCAGCTTTATACCGAAGATAAAGGGCCGCAGAGTGTCAAGCATAGTATCCGGACTTAGGGTAAACGGATTGCCCTGATCATCTACGCCCATCAAATACCGGAGCCATCCGGCAAATACGAGCGGGATAAACTTCAAATCAGACCGGGATTGATGACCACTGGGAGTCCTTCAGTATAGCCGATTTCCTTTACTGGCTTTTTCAATGTAACATCCTGCATTTCTTTAGATATTAGGTCATAACCAAGGAGACAGCCAAATATAGCGAGTGCGGTATGAAGCGGGTTTAAGCAGGTGCAGACTTTCATCTTTTCTACTTTATCCACAGTTTCGCGGTTGGTGAAAATCAGGCCGCCTCTTTCAAGCTGGGGCCTCCCGTTTGGAAACACATCCTCAATGACACGATACTGGCATTCTTCTACATTTACAAAGGGAGCAACATATGTATTTTTGGAGGTAACTACCGGGTCTGACTCCTCCACACCGTCTTTTTTCAGAAGTTCCTCCACAGATGGGTCCGGTCTTGGAGTAATCTTATCAATCATGGACCATGGGAAGGATACTTTTGCGGGATTTTCGATATATTCCACGAAGGAAGCGGCTGTCAGGCCTGTTTCGGACCATTTTGCGGCGAATATGTGGACCGTGTCAAACAGCTTGCTGCCATTGTGGGAACAGTTATCCATGCTTACCATAGCAATCGGTTTTTCACCGGACTGGAACCCATCTGTTTTGTCAGGTCCTTTTTAAGCCCGCTTTTTAATATAATGTTCACTTGTAGTCATAGCATTTTACAAAGCAGTATTACGATGCCAATTCAAATAGTTCATCTAACTGTGAAATACAGTCAGTAACGGGATGAAAGATAACTTCGACTGTTTTGAATGAAGCCAGAGAAATCACTCCCAAGATGGATTTGGCATCAACCATGCGGCTTCCGTATTTAACGTCCACATCGAAATCCAGTTTGCTTACCGAACTGACAAACTGCAGAATCTGCTGGGTATTCTGAAAAGTTATAAATTTATGTTCCATGATAAATTCCTCCTCATGTATAGGGGTTAACTTAGTGATAATCTAATTTTAGCACTTTTCATTAAAATAAGAATGAAGAATACCGATAGGTTACTTGTAAAAAACAGACTTTATGCATAGAGCTGTAATAAAATTTTAAAATGTAAAGTTCCAGGATTCTGCTTTTCTAATAAAAAGTCGTTTTTTTTCAGTAAGAATACAGGAAAAGATCATTTGATTTATTAATAAGAAGGATTAAGATTAAGAAATAAAACGTAGGAGAGTAGGAGATTATGGATATGCAGAATGATTTTTTTATATTAAATAGAGATGTCATAATAGATTCAGAATTTAAGAGTGAACCTGTCAGGCGTGCAGTATCACGTTTTTACCGGGATCTTTCAATGGTTTTGGAAACTGCAGATGAGGGAACAGACAGAACAGAATCCGGAAAGATATGTTTGAAAAAGGGAGAGTTGCCGGCAGAAGATTATTATATTCACGTAGAAAATGACAGAAAAATGACAATTACGGCTTCAGAGGAACTGGGTGTTATTTATGCACTGCTTTACATTAGTGGGCATTGTCTGAGAATACTTCCGTTTTGGTTTTGGAATGATCAGAAGTTTGTGAAACAAAAAGAGATTCCCATCCCATTTAAGGAATACCATTCAAAGAAAAAGCTAGTCGCTTACCGGGGCTGGTTTATCAATGACGAGGTTTTAATCAGCCACTGGGAAGCAGGGAAAGATGCAGCATATCCGTGGGAAATGGCATTTGAAGCGCTGCTGCGCTGCGGCGGAAATACGGTAATTCCGGGAACGGACAGCAATTCAAAAAAATATGCCGGTCTTGCGGGAGACATGGGATTGTGGATTACCCAGCACCATGCGGAGCCTCTTGGGGCAGAGATGTTCCTGCGGGTTTATCCGGATAAAAATCCTTCGTTCAAAGAATATCCAGACTTGTTCCGCGGCCTATGGGAGGAAGGGATTAAGAGGCAGATGAATCATAAGATTATCTGGAATCTTGGCTTCCGGGGCCAGGGTGACACCCCATTCTGGGAGAATGATCCCCAGTACGATACCCCGGAAAAGAGAGGCCAGCTGATTAGCAGTATTATGAAGGAACAGTATGAACTGGTGAAAAAATACGTTGCAGATCCTGTTTTTGGCACAAATCTGTATGGAGAAACCATGGAGCTGTACCAACAGGGTCTGATTGAACTTCCGGATAATGTAATTATGATCTGGGCTGATAACGGCTATGGAAAAATGGTATCCAGAAGGCAGGGAAATCATAACCCGCGTGTTCCAGCACTTCCGGGTAAAGGGCTTGGCGACAGAAGACATGGCGTTTACTATCACGTTTCTTTTTATGATCTTCAGGCTGCCAACGTGCTCACGATGCTGCCGAATCCCATGGGATTTGTAAAAAAGGAACTGGGGCATGCTTATGAGTCTGGAATTTCGACACTATGGCTTGTGAACTGCTCCAATATTAAACCCCATGTCTATCCTCTGGATTTTGCAGCCGCTTTATGGAACTCCCTGGAAACGGAACCGGAAAAGCATCTGGAACAGTACATAAGCAGGTATTATGGGGACAGGTCCTTAAAGGAAATGAAAGAATGCTTTATGGAATATTTTGAAGCTGCACTTCCGTATGGAGAGAAGGAAGATGAACATGCGGGAGAACAGTTTTATAATTATGTCACACGGGTTCTGATCCATCAATGGATGAAGGATGGCGGAAAAGCTGCCTGTGAGGAACTTCTCTGGTGTGGACCGGCAGAAAGTTTCGCCGGACAGCTTCAGTGGTATGTGTCAAAATGTAAAAATGCCTATCCGCGTTTTCAAAGACTGCTCGATAGATGCGGTAGTCTGGCAGATGAACTGCCGGAGGACTGTTGCAGATTGTGGAAGGATTCCCTCCTGCTCCAGGTGAAAATCCACACATTCTGCCTGGAGGGGGTAATCCATTTCGGAAAGGGATATTCGGCATATGGAAGCAGCGATTATCTGAATGCCTTTTACGAAATCGGCCAGGCAGCAGACCACTTTCATCTGGCGGAGGAGGCTATGAAGGAGTGCGGCCACGATAAATGGAAAGGTTTTTATGACAACGACTGCCAGACGGACATAAAAGAGACGGTATACTTGCTCAGGTTGTTGATGGGATATATTAGGAATATTGGAGATGGTCCGTACTTTTATCAATGGCAGAGATTAATTATTTATCCGGAACGGGACAGAAAAATCATGCTGCTTTTAAATTATGAGAATCACCTGACAGATGGAGAACTGTATCAGGCAATGAAGGAAAAAGAATATAATAAATTCGATAAAAACAACCTGTAGAATCTTATATTGTCTTTGCGGTTTTCTCTTTATTCGTTTATAATTTTATATATAAAAAGAAAATTTTCATTCCGTATACAGAAGGATTGCGCTTGGAAATACGTTGAAACGTAAGATAGCGATTAGGGAGACAGGCAAGTGAAGGACAGAGGGATATTGTTTAAATGGCAGTCAATGGAAGCGTATCGGGAATACTGGTACCAAAAATATAGAGATTTAAAACTGGCGGAAAAGATGATTATTGTTTACGTCCTTATGCTGGGAATCTGTTTTCTTATAAGTGTTGCTGCACTGCAGGTCAGCTTTAATATCTATGATGGAAAATTGTATGAAAAGTCTCTGCAGGAACTGGATTTTTTCACTCAGGAGGTAAACCGGAGTTTAGACGAGGTGGAAGGAATATCCTATAATATAGCAATCGATACACAGATTCAGGAACAACTCACAAAAATGAAAGAAATGAAGCATTTTACAGCAGATTATTCTTATGAAGTTTATCAGCTGCGAATGTTGTTTAATAAGGAACTGGCAAATTCCAATATGGTTTCCAACATGGTATATACGGATGGGGATAGAACCCAGTTTGTTGTGGGAGTTGCAACGGGAACAATCAGCAGGGAGTTGTACGAATCTGTGATGAACCGGATTCATGAAGCGAAAGGGGCCTATGTGGTGCAGCCGCCAACGGCAGAGTATCCCTATCTGCTGACGGGGCGTGACATAAGAAAGCATATTGATGCGAGCCTGGAGTATCTCGGGAGCCTTCTGATTACCTGTGATGTATCTGGAATGATTGAAAAGAATATTGACGATTTGGAAGCGGACAGCTCCACGCTCTGCATTTACTCAAATGAGGGTATTATCTATGAAAATCAGAAAGGAATGATGGAGAGGCTGCCCAGGCTGGAGGGAGATAAAGGATATCAGATTATTAAAGATAAAGGACAGCGATATTTCGTATGCCATTTACAATCATCCAAGACAGGGTGGACCTATGTCAATATATTTCCTTATTCAGAAATTTACGGACAGAATCAGAATCTGCGGTATATGATGATTGGGGGCTTCCTTCTGCTTTTTCTAATTACCGCACTGATTTTAAAAAAACTTGCGCATATGATTGTGAAACCGTTGGAGCATTTGACGGAAAGTATGCAGATTGTGGAAACCGGAGATTTTGACCAGGCGAGAGAGTTTTTAGGAACCAATACGCAAAAGGATGAGATTGGCCTGATGACCCAGGAATTCAAAGTGACATTGGATAAGATTGATAACCTTATTCATGAAAATTATGAAAAGCAGCTTCTGTTGAAAGACACCAAGTATAAAATGCTGCAGGCACAGATCAACCCGCATTTCCTTTATAATACCTTAAACAGCATAAACTGGATGATCCGGGCGCGAAAAAATGACGAGGCGGCGGAAATGACAGTGGCGCTGGGAACAATTTTACGGTCTGCCCTGAATAAACAGCAGTATGTCACCATTGATGAGGAACTGGATAGTCTGAGAAAATACATGACGATTCAGGAATACCGGTACAGGAAGCGTGTGGCCTTTTCCGTGGAATGTGAAGTTTCAGGTCAGTACCTTATCCCCCATATGACGCTACAGCCACTGGTAGAGAATTCCATCTACCATGGGGTAGAAAAGATGCTGACGCCGTGTACGATATCCGTTGCGCTCAAAGAAGAAGGAGAGCGGATTGCCATAACTGTATCGGACAATGGCCCTGGTATGACGGAGGAGGAACTGGAAGCGGTCCGCACTTTTACCGCAGAGCCGAAAGGTCATGGCATTGGCTTAAAGAATATTTATGAACGGCTTAAAATGGCGTTTAATCAGGAAGCGTATTTTGATATCAGCAGTGTTCCTGGAGGCGGAACGACTGTGACGATTAAGATTCCGAAGGCAGAGGTGATGAAGAGCGATGATTAAGGTGTTGTTGGTAGACGATGAGGATATTGAACGCGAGGCCATGGCGGAAATTATTCCATGGAAGAAGCTGGATATGGAACTGGTGGATATGGCATGGAATGGGATTGAAGGGCTTGAAAAAATACGGATGTATATTCCTGACATAGTAATTACAGATATCAAGATGCCGGTTATGGACGGGATACAGCTAATCCGCAATACGAAGGAACTTTATCCGGACATACTTTTTGTGGTGTTGTCCGGATATGGAGAATATGGATACACAAGCAGGGCTATGGAACTTGGAATCCGGCATTATATTTTAAAACCCTGTGATGAAGAAAAGATTGTGGAAGTGCTGCAGGGAGTAAAGAAGGAACTGGCGGAGCTGGAGAATAAAAGGAAATCAGAGCAGGAATATCGGAGTACCTTTTACCAAATGCTTCCACGTGTAAAAGAACAAATCCTTGGCATCCTGATAACCCAAAAGGAGGTGTCTAAGGCCGATAAAATTCTTCTTGAGAAATTTATGGAGGATACCAGAAATTCCTTTGCACTGTTGGGAATCCGATCCCCTCAGGAATTGGATCAGCTGGATCAGTTTGTGCTGACAAACATTTTAACAGAGCTTTTAGGTGTGGAGAACATCTATATGAGTACATCCACAAAGGATGAGATGATTTATCTGATTCCCGAGGAGATAGTGGAAAATCTGCGGCCGCTGATTATAAAGGTCCATAAAGAGTATGGGAAGTATAAACAGACAGGGCTTCGCTCGGCAATCAGCAGAACAGGGGGCATTGAGGAGGTCAGCAGTCTTTACTCTCAGCTCCAAGAGTTGTTTTTCTTAGGTGATTCGGAAGGGAGGATGGAGTTTATCAGCTTCGATTTCCTGAAAAAGGACAACTCTGTCATGATACTGGATTATGACCGGATTAGGGAAGCAAAGGATTACGCAGAGGTAATGTTTGAAATCTATACTTCTTTTGCAAAGATGGAGATGCGGGGATTTTCAAAGAACCGAATTGCAGATTCCTTCCGTTTCTTTTTGAAAATATTCTGTGAAAAAGAGGAATGCGAAGCGAAAGATGGGGATATCTGGGAACTTTTGGAAATAGTTACTGAAGAATGTGCCGCTTATTTGAAATTGTCGCTGCCCGATACAAAAGATGGAAACCGTATGAAACATATACTGTATAGCATTTACCAGAATATCAAAAATCCGGATTTAAGCCTGCAGTATTTGGCGAAAGAAGTGCTATTTATAAATGAAGATTATTTTGGCCGTTTCTTTTACCGCTACACCAATGAAAAATATTCTTCATTTTTAGTCCGGGTTCGTGTGAATCTGGCAAAACGGTTGCTGGAATTTAATCCGGATATCCGGATATCTGAATTAGCAGAGCAGACTGGATACCCTGCGGATGGGCAGTATTTTGCCAAAGTATTTAAAAAAAATACAGGGATGGTACCGTCTGAGTACCGAAAAATGTTAATAGATGGTTAAAGTCGGAAAATTACAAATAAATGAAAAGAGGGAGTATCTAAGAAAGATTATTTTTTCCGGGATGCTTCTTTTTTTTATGTTTTAGTCGGAATTTTACAGACGGGTAATCTGCAAATTCCATTCAGATTCATGGTTAAAAACAGTATAATAAGGCTATCAGAAATAAACAAAAACCCGTTGAGAAAAGGAGAGGCGTATAATGAAAAGGTCTTTAAAAAAATTAACAGCTTTAAGTATGGCGGCGGCCATGGCGTTTTCACTGGCAGGCTGTAGTTCAGGAAATGGAGGAGAGACAGCGGCAACAGAAACTCCTAAGACAGGTACACAGGCGGCCGGAACCGAGAGAGCAGGTGAACCGGTCACACTCAAGATTACCTGGTGGGGAGGCCAGGGGCGTCACGATTACACACAGAAAATGCTGGATGCCTACACCGCGTCTCATCCAAATGTAACATTTGAGGCAATGCCGTCAGGCTGGGATGGATATTTCGATAAACTGGCAACCCAGGCTGCCTCCGGTTCTATGCCTGACATTGTCCAGATGGATTATCTCTATATCACTACATACGCAAAAAATAATTCCCTGGCTGATTTACAGCAGTTTGTGGACGATGGAACGATTGATGTTTCAAAGATCGATCAAAATCTGCTTAATACGGGTAATATCAATGGTAAATTAAATGGGATGGTGCTTAGCAGCTCTTATATATCGGTCGGATATAATCCGGATGTATTAGCGGAAGCTGGCGTGACAGAGCCGGAGAGCAGCTGGACCTGGGATGATTTTATTCACACTGCTGAAACAGTCAAGGAGAAGACCGGTAAGTATGGCATGGCAGGCGGACCGGTCGATGATACTAACTTATTCAACTACTGGATAAGGCAGCATGGAGAAAGTCTGTTCACCGAAGACAAGAAGGCGATTGGCTACGCGGATGACAAGCTTTGCTCGGACTTTATTCAAATGTGGGCAGATCTGATGGCAAAGGGGGCTGAACCCAATCCGGATGAGTATGCGGCGATTCAGACTTTGGGAGAGGAAGGAAGGCCCGTAGTAACCGGAGAAGGCGCCATGCTGACAGAGTGGAACAATTATGCGGCAAAGGTAAGCGGAACCAATGATAAGCTGAAAATGGTAACACCTCCAATGGTTGCCGGTTCTGATGCCAAAGGTCTTTGGATGAAGCCAGGTATGTTCTTCTCCATCGCGGAAACGTCCAAGGTGAAAAAAGAAGCTGCAGAATTTATCGACTGGTTTGTTAATTCAGAGGAAGCCAACGACATCATGATGGCAGAGAGAGGAACTCCGGTATCTTCTGAAATCCGTGATTATATGGTGGCAACCGGTAAGTTATCGGAGCAGCAGGCAGCGATGTTCAAGGGAGTGGAAGATGCCCTGGTACTCTGTGGCGAAACACCTGATCCTGATCCGGTTGGTATGTCAGAAGTTAATGAGTCCTTCAAAAATGCAGCTTACAGCGCATTCTACGGACAGGTATCTCCTGAAGAAGCAGCAGCTAAATTCAGAAAGGACGCAGATGCAATTCTTTCACGAAATAACTGATTGACAGAAGGAGGGGACCATACACCATGGTCCCCTCTGACAGGAAAGAGGAGATTAGATAACCATTATGAAAAGTATAAAGAAAAAAGCCGTTTCCAGGCATGCCGACAATGCAGTTGCGTACTTGCTCATGGCGCCCTGGCTTATAGGATTTATCGCGATGTGGCTGATTCCGGCGATTATTTCCATCTATTATTCCTTCACGGATTTTAATCTGTTAAATAATCCAAAGATCATCGGATTTGCTAATTATGCCCGCGCTTTCACACAGGATGAGACATTTGTACAGGCGCTTAAAGTGACATTCTTATATGTTCTGGTACTTGTTCCGTTAAGACTCACATTTGCCCTTTTTGTAGCCATGCTTTTGAATAAGAAGCATAAGGGACTGGGGCTTTACAGAACTCTCTATTATGTTCCATCTATCATTGGCGGAAGCATTGCAGTTTCCGTTGTGTGGAAGCAGATATTCGGAAACAAGGGTGTGGTTATGACGCTGCTGTCCGTGTTTGGAATCCAGCAGACCACCTCCTTTTTGGGAAATCCCAAAACAGCGCTTAGTGTCATTATCCTCATGGGAGTATGGCAGTTTGGTTCCTCCATGCTGATCTTTTTATCCGCGTTAAAACAGATTCCGTTTACCCTTTATGAATCAGCTATGGTGGATGGAGCGAAGCCATCCTATACTTTTTTTAGAATTACGCTTCCGATGCTGACCCCAACGATTTTCTTTAATCTGATTCTACAGATTATAAATGGCTTCCGGGTATTTACGGAGAGCTATGTAATCACTGACGGTGGCCCATTAGACAGTACGCTATCATACGTGCTTTATTTGTACCGCAGGGCGTTTACATACTTTGATATGGGTTACAGCTGTGCTCTTGCCTGGATACTGGTTGCAATTATCGCTGTATTCACCGTGATTATTTTCAAAACGCAGAAAAACTGGGTCTATTATGAGTCTGAGGAGGGGTGAGAAAATGGGAATGCACACAAAGAAAAAGATAAATTCAGTACTATTTCACATAGGAGCGTGTGCGCTTGGATTTTTGATGATTTATCCCTTGCTCTGGCTTCTGGCCAGCTCCTTTAAGAGTAATGATACTATGTTTTTGGATACTTATTCCCTGATTCCGAAGGTATGGGACATGGTAACCAATTATAGCAGTGGATTTGCGGGTATTGGCGGCGTAAAGTTTTCGACCTTTTTTATGAATTCGTTGATTGTTACGGTTGTAGGTACATTAGGCTGCGTTTTTTCCTCCCTTTTGGCAGCCTATACGCTTTCACGGCTTAAATTCAAATTTTCCGGTTTTTGGTTTGGCTGTGTGATGATGACGATGATGATTCCGCCTCAGGTCATGGTAGTTCCTCAGTATATTATCTTAAAGCAGTTGCATTTAATCAATACGAGAACGGCTCTTGTTCTTCCGTGGATATTTGGAGGAGCGTTTTTTATCTTCCTGATGGTTCAGTTCTTCCGGGGAATTCCGAGAGAATTGGATGAGGCGGCAGAAATTGACGGATGTGGGAAAATCAGGACATTACTTTTTATCCTCATTCCAGTGGTAAAACCGGCAATCGTTACTTCTTCTATTTTTGCGTTTTACTGGATCTGGCAGGATTTCTTCCAACCGTTAATCTTTATGAACAGTGTGGACCGCTTTACAATTCCGCTGGCATTGAATATGTATTTGGATCCGAATTCTTATAATAACTATGGCGGTCTGTTTGCAATGTCGGTGATTTCGCTGCTGCCGGTAATTGTCTTCTTTATTATCTTCCAAAGATATCTGGTGGATGGAATTGCCATGGATGGCATTAAGGGATAGAAGCTGGCAGATTGCAGAACAGAAGGCGAAAACAGACTTTATATCGTGGTTTGTTTTCGTCTTTTTGTATTTATTGTACTGCTGTTGAGGAAATTGAACGCGAGATAAGAATCGTTATCCAATATCAAGGGTCCGCAGAAGTATACTTTTATGTACCACTCTGTTTACAAGTATGGCCTACTACGTTTCCATTACTTATTACAGCAAGAATATTGCTATAGCTATGTTTTATTTGGACTAATATTATAGGTAGTATTTAATACCGTGTAAGCTAAATCATATTTATTGGCTAAATCATTAATTTCCTGCTTTATTTTTTTTATATCATTATTTATTCCATATTGGATAAAACCTCTATTTTTTTGTAAATAATATCTTATTTTAAATACTAGGTCCTGTTCACTATCTGTTTGCTGTGATGCGGATGCTATTTTAAAGCTAGGAACACATATATAATTGTCCATCGAAATAGTCTCATTATCCTTTATAAATTCTAAATTTTCAGATAGAAAGCCCTTAATATAAAAGGTCATATCACTTCCTAAATAGTTTAGTTTTAATGTGTCTCCTATATTATAGTAAGGCGTATAGTTATAGCCTAATAATACTGGGATATTTTCAGACGTAGATAATATGTAATCATCATCATTAAACGCTTCTCCTTTTTCTATAGATGCCAAGTAGGAATCAAAAAACCTTTTGTTGACTTGAACTGTATTAAGTGATGTGACATAGTGACTTCTTCCGTCGATTTTAATTGCCTGATTCTGGATTTTATCTCCTTTTCTATTATATACCTTAACAAAATCATCATCTAAATTATAATATTCCAAACTCTGTAATGCTTGAAATGATAATTCATAATAATCAAAGTTTTTGTTTAAATCATCATTTAACTTACTTAAACGAGTAAGTATATCCTCTTCACTGTAGAGTTCTGAAAGGTCGTCATCATCTAAATACTCATCTGCCAACATAACATATAGATTATTTGTTTCAGATGATAATATGGCATATGAATTATTTGTTTCAGATATTATAGCTTGTGTAGATTCTTTCTCATAACCCACAGCATTATATTTCCGTTTATTTATAGTAAAAAAAATTGTTACAACAATCGCTACCGCAGCGATAGCTCCTAAAAATTTCAAAGTTTTTTTCACACTATTACCTCCTTAAACATCTTAATAGTTTTATGTATGGTTGCTTGATTTTCTGTTACCATAACCTTTTTGCTGTTCAAAACAATCTGCAAACGGTCATGTAAGGCAAAAACATCCCGTTATGTATTATTATTCCTCATTTCTGATAAGAAAATCCTTTTCTATAAATGCGCATACATTTTCCACATATTCTTCCACGGTATAGTGTTCAGCCTGCTCCAGGTAGCATTTGATGGTGCTGAAATAAAAATCGGATAACAAGGTTGAAAAAATTGGACGTGAGATAAGGAGTGTTCTATTTTGACAGTCCTGTTCCATTTGAAATTTTTCGGTGACAATCTCCATAATGCAATTCCGGGATAAGTCAAGCAGTGTGCCGTTTTTATTTGCTGTGTAAATCTGTGTGTAAAGTGTTTTGTTTGCCTCTGTATAACGAATGATTGCCAGCAGGAAAGCTTTGATGGAATCTTTGTTTTTAAAGAAAACCACATCTTCATTCAGTCCTGCGCCCTCAAAGGTTTTTTTCAGGCAGAAGCGCAGAAGGTCATATTTATCTTCAAAATACCGGTAAAAGGTGGTTCTGGGAATCAGGGAGGTATTGCATAATTCCGTTAAGGAAATCTTCTCAAAAGGCATTTTTGTGAGAAGATCAAAAAGTGTATGACTCAATATGGTCTGGGTGCGCTTGACCGCGACCGTTTCCCTTTTGTGGTAATGGTTCATAAGCAGCTCCTTTGGGTCCGTTCCAGGGCGGGATATTGGTATAATTTTTAAAATCTGTTTCAAATGGAACAATTCTGAAATATCAATTCTTGTATATTTTACCACAATCGTAGAAAATAGTGCAAGTATACGATAGAGCGGAGGAGATATATCATGGCGAAACCACCTACCAGAAAAAAATTAATTGTCCTTACGGCAGTGCTTTTATTATCTGCAAAAACAGGAGCTATGGAAGTCTATGCGATGGAACCGGAAGCATCAGGCTGGCACCAGGAAGATGATAGCTGGCACTTCGTGACAGCCGGGGGAGATTGGTATCGCGGCTGGCTTCAGGAAGGCGACAGGACTTACTACTTAGACGAGGATGGCGTTATGGCGTGCGGTTGGAAACCGGTCGATGGAGAATGGTACTATTTTCATGCCGATGGAGGCATGAACCAGGGAGAACTGGTACTGGACAACGCTGTTTATGAATTCTCAGAGAATGGTGCACTAAAGTCTGCCCATTGGCTTGAAAATACCGGAGGGGGAGCCTACAATGCTGGCTGCTATGATGAGATCACCCAGGAACTGTTTGATGAGCTGAATGAAGAAAAGAAGGACTTATATTTTGAAGCTTATCCTGACCGGGAAGACGAGTACGACGGAGACGAACACAGCATGTATGACCGGTACGCCGCATTTAAGATGGATATGGAACTAAACAAAGCGGCGGAACATCGGTTAAACATGGCAATGGAGCACAGCTATATGGGAGATAAAATACCGGGAGAGGGAACGGTATCGGAATATCTGGCCTCTATCCCGTACAGGAAAAACGCCACCTGCCTGGAGCTTTATATCAGAGGCTGCGAGGATGAGGAGGAGGCATTTTCTAAAGTGATGGCAAAAACCCAGGATAAATATGATTCCAAAGAGGACAGAACATATTCCCTGGAGTATTACCGCAGTTTAGGGATGGCTCATGAGGAGAAGAGCGGGGAACACTATTTTCTTCTCATACTGATGCGTTAGCGGCTGTAAAAAGCCGTTATTGATGTCATAAATTTAAGGCAGAGGAGCACAAAACATGAGGCATAAGGTATCTGAAAGAATAAGGGAGAAACCATATCAGATATTGCGAACATGCAGGGATAAAGGGAAAGATGATATAAGTTTTCCTACCCGGCTGGCCCGGTTCATCATACATAGAAAGAAATTAATCGAGAGTATATTCTTCATCAGCTGTGCGGTGTCCATGTTTGCGATGCTGTTTGTAAATGTGAACTATGATCTGACGGAGTATCTGCCGAAAGATGCCCAGACCAATATCGGGCTGGATGTCATGCGGGAAGAATTCGGGTATCCCGGCACGGCCAGGGTGATGATAAAAGATGTAAGTCTGTATGAGGCGAAACAATACAAGGATAAGCTGGAAGCGGTAGACGGGGTAGATCAGATCCTCTGGTGTGACAGCACAGCAAATATCTATTCCGGAGAAGATTTCATTAACGAAGATGATATTGATGACTATTACAAAGACCGTTGTGCCGTCATGGATATCACCTTTGATGAGGAAGATGACTCGCCCAGGACTTCCGGGGCTATTGATGAGATGAGAGCCATCACGGGAGATAGAGGATACTTCGTGGGAATGGCGGTGCAGAACAAATCCCTGGCTGAAACGGTGGAAAGTGAATCGAACCGGATTCTTGTGATTGCTGTTATCATGATATTTTTAATTCTCTGTATTTCCACTACGTCCTGGACTGAGCCGGTTCTATTTATGCTGGTGATGGGCGTGGCTGTCATGTTGAATCGGGGAACGAATATTTTTGTCGGCACACTCTCCTTCCTGACTAATAATGTGGCAGTCGTGCTTCAGCTGGCAACTTCCATGGACTATTCTATTTTCCTTCTGGATGCCTTTACGAAGGAGCGTGACAAAGGAAAAACGGACGAGGAAGCCATGATTGCTGCAATCGAGGAGGCAATCCGTTCCATCTTTGCCAGCAGCATGACAACTGTGGTAGGCTTCCTGGCTTTGGTCACCATGACCTTCAGCGTGGGATTTGACATGGGACTGGTGCTGGCGAAAGGTATCCTGGTGAGCCTCATTACTGTTATCTTTTTTATGCCGGCGGTCCTTTTGAAATTTTCAAAATGGAATGATAAAACGAAGCACCGCTCCTTTTTGCCTGATTTTAAAAATTTCAGCAAATGGATTTACCGGATGCGTTATGTGATTCTCATTATCACCCTGCTCGTTACGCCAGGGGCTTATGTTGCCCAGGGTATGACGGATTTCCGGTATGGTAATAATGCCATCGGTGCGGCAGAAGGGACACAGATTTACCAGGATGATCAGAAAATCATAGAGATATTTGGCCGCAGCAACATGATGCTGGCAATTTATCCAAACACCTCACCTGTGGCAGAAAAGGCGATGTCCGATGAGATTGAAGATCTGTCTTATGTAAAAAGCGTGACCTCCCTGCCGGATACCCTTCCGGACGGAGTTCCGGAGGAATTTCTTCCTTATTCCATGACCAGCGAGCTTCACACGGAAAAGGCCAGCCGGATGCTGATTTATATAAAAACGAAGGCAGAAAGCCCGCGGGCCTTTGAGTGTACGGACGAAATCAGGAATATCCTGAAGCGCTACTATCCGGAAGCGTCCTATCTGGTGGGGGAAACACCGTCCACTCAGGATATCAAGGAGGCCATCGTATCGGATAACGCCAGGGTCAATGCGTTATCGCTGGCAGGCGTATTTTTAGTGGTAATGTTCAGCTTCCGATCCATTGTAACACCGATTTTGATTCTCGTCCCCATCGAGATGGCGATTTTCTATAATATGGCTATGCCATATATTCGGGGCGATACGCTGATTTACATGGGGTACATCATTGTCAGCAGTATCCAGCTGGGAGCTACGGTGGATTACTCCATTCTGCTCACCAACAATTATATGGGGGCAAGGAAGCGCCTGCCTAATAAGGAAGCCTGTATAGAAGCAGTTTCTCTGTCCTGCACCTCCATTTTAACATCTGGTTCGATTATCACATTTGCAGGATACATCATTTATATGATATCTTCCACGGCGGCCATCGGGGATTTGGGCCATCTGATTGGGCGGGGCGGTTTATTCAGCGTGATTTTAGTATTGACCGTACTGCCATCGCTGTTGGTACTGTTTGACCGGTTTATTGTTGGAGACGGATGGAAGCGCACTGCAAATTATTTGAAAAACAGGTATGTGGATCAGAGGAGTATTTGGAAAGCAAGATGGAACGGGAATAAAGAAAAGCGTTTTCGTAAGAGGAAACTTGGAAAAACGGAGGGAACATTATGATATATCGCTTTAACAGAACATGTGCGGCAGTTCTTACAGTGACGGTTCTCTGTACCGGCGGAGGTCTTGCCACACCGGTATATGGCGCCGAGGCTGCCGTTGAAGTGGATGAGACAATGTATGTAAATTTAGATTATTATGGCGGGATTGATAAGGTGAATGTAGTAAAAGGCTGCAATATGAATGGCTTGACTACATTTACGGATTTCGGTAACTATCAGGACGTCATTAATATGTCCAATGCGGCGGCGCCAACATTGGGAGACGGAACGGTCACCTGGGAACCGGAAAAGCCGGAACGGTTTTATTTTAAATGTCAGATGGAAAAAGAGCAGGTGACAATGCCATGGGACTTTGATGTATCGTACAAATTAAATGGCGTTCCTATTGATGGGGATAAACTGGCAGGCGCTTCCGGCACGGTGGAAATCCATATTGTGGCAGAGCCGAATGAAAATGCGCTGGAATATTACAGGAATAATATGCTTCTGACCGTCATGGTGCCTGTGGATTTAGATGAGAACTACAGCGTGGACGCAGAAAATTCCCAGACACAGAATATGGGCGATACCACCATGGTTATGTTTACGGCTCTCCCCGGGGAAGATGGGGATTATACGGTACGGATTGGTTCGGACAGCTTTGAAACGGTTGGAGTCATCATGGCGATGATGCCTGGAACGGTGGAAGATCTGGAGCATATCAAGGATTTAAAGGAAGCCAAGGATACATGGAAGGAAGCCGGGGACGAATTATATGACAGCATGGAGATGATGGCAAAATCCGTAGAGGGAATGCGGGACGGGGTAAATATATCACGCCAGGCCATGGACTCGGCGGACAGCGCCAGACAGAAATGGAGTGCGTCAAAGGACAGCATCCTGGGAGGCAGCGACCAGGTGCTGGATTCCCTTACATCTGTATCGGAGCAGATGGAGATAATGATTCCCCACATTCAGACGGTCAAGGACTCATCGGAGATCCTGCATGACAGTATGGGGGACATTGTAGATACCCTTGGAGAAATGCAGGACCCGTTGCGAAAGCTGAATACCCGTCTCAGAAATATTAAGAGCGGGACAGAGAGTGTCTCAGACCATATACCGGAGCTGATGGATTTGATGCAGAAATTAATGGCATTGGATGCGCAGCTGCAGGCCAGCGAGCAGATTTATATTACGCAGATGGGAACGCTGTCGGACAATATTTATCTGATTAGTGATGACTATTATATGGAAGATGAGGAGGATATGGAAGATGAGGAGGATATGGAGGATGAGGAGGATATGGAGGATGAGGAGCTGGAGAACAATGAGGAAACTAGCGGGAAGAATGAAAAGCCGGATTCGGAAGAAGTAACCGGTTCAGAAAATTCCGGTAGTGCAAGCCAGGAAAAACCAGAAACCGGAGCCACGGAAGATGGAACAGGGGAAACGGAAGGCCAAAAGCCGGATGCCCCGGAGACGGAAGCACCAGAGGGCGAAAAGCCGGATGCCCCAGAGACGGAAGCACCAGAGGGCGAAAAGCCGGATACCCCGGAAACGGGAGTGCCAGAAGGTGAAAAGCCGGATGCCCCGGAATCAGGCGCCCCGGAGGCAGAAAAGCCGGATACCTCGGAACCGGAAGCACCAGAAGGTGAAAAAACGGAAACGGGATCATCGGAGGGTGAAAAAAATGATACCCCGGAGGCGGCAATGATTGTACCGCATGATGTCCCGGTTGTGTCAGCAACCGCAGATACGGCAGGGGGAGTGGTGGACGCGGATGAACTTTTAAATCTGCTGACAGCTCGGCAGGGATATTTGGAATCCATGGCAAAGACCAGCAATGAATTGTCCTCCCTTATGACATCGCTTTTAGGGGATACGGCTGATACCGCAAAATACGGAGCTGAGATTGTAGATTACATGGATGTTCTGATTGAAGATGTGACGGCGCTGAACGATTCCCTGGATGTCTATTATCCGGATCTCCAGGCGGCGCTGGACGATACAAAAGAACTTGTAAACCGCTCAACGGATGCGCTGAATACTGGAATCAGCACGATGACGGTCATTCAGAATACGCTAAAGGACAGCAGCGATGATCTGGATGCGGCCGCACGCGACAGTATCAGGGGCAGTATGGAAATGCTGGATAAGAGTTTAAGTATTCTGGACAGCACGACGATTATGCGGAAAGCCGGGCATACCATGAAGGATACGATGGATGATGAGTGGAACGAATTTGACACAGAGAACCGGTTCCTGTTTATGGACCCGGAGGCAGATAAAATTTCCTTTACCTCTGATAAAAACGAGTCAGTCCATACGCTGCAGATTATTATGCGTACAGACGAAATCAGCCTGGATGATGTCGATGATCTGTCAGACGCAGAGCCAGTGGAAGAAACGGTCAGCCCGCTTATAAGAATCTGGAATGTACTGACGAAAATGGTGGCAGCCATTGTAGATGTTTTTAAAAACCGATAGAGCTAAGTAAGGAAGTCCGATTATGCCTACAGAACGATTTGAACGATTGCCCGAAAAGAAAAAACTCAGGATCAGCAGCGCGGTCATGGTTGCATTGCAGAAAAATGTGCTTGATAATTTGAATATAAGCCAGATTGCCAGGAGTGCTTCCATATCACGTGGGAGTCTGTATACCTATTTTTATAGTAAGGAAGATATGATTCTTTTTTCCATGTGCATGACACAAAAGAGCATTTTTCAGGCTGACAGGGAAACCATGAAAACATGCGGGGGAGATTATTGGGCGATGCTCAGGCAGAGCCTGGAAAATCATATGCAGGCGTGCAGAACCATGCACATATATGAACTCATGTATTCTCTGTATGAGAATGAGGGCGAAAACAGATTTTTAACGACGTATTGGGCGGCGGGGTGGTTTCAGAGTCATAAGGACTGGATTTATGATAATTGCACCATTCAAGAGATCAAGTGGATTAAAAGAGAGGAATTTGATGCATTTCAGGATGTGTGTTATACATACCTGCTTATGACGGCACAGCTTTATTTTACGAATAAAATGAAAAAGCAGGATATGGTGGATGTTTTTAACGGAAGATTGTTGCAGCTGCAGAATCTGCTAAGGAGATTTGAACGGTATGCCAGAAATCTCAAAGAAGTCAGTTAAAAGTCATATGGAATCTATATTATGAGGGAGGCCGAAAACGTGAAACAGACCTATGTTATAACAATCGGAAGAGAGACAGGGAGTGGAGGAGGTTTTATCGGGCATGAAGTGGCAAGGCGCCTTGGCATTGAATGCTATGATAAACGCTTGATAGAGATGGCCTGCAGGGATGGCGGGGTGGATTTAGAATTCATGAAGCGCGCAGAAGAAAAGAAGGCGAACCCTTTTCTATATTCCATTCCCAGGGAATATCAGAACGAAAAGACCGGCAGGGGTATCCCGGTCAATGATATGGTATTTAATCTTGAATCCAAGATAATTGAACAACTGGCAGAGAAGGAATCCTGCGTGATTATAGGCCGCTGTGCAGATTACGTGCTGCGGGATAAACGTGAGGTTTATTCTGTATTTGTTTTTTCTGATATGGAGAGCCGCGCAAAATGGATCAGCAGAACGAGAAGCCTGCCTTATGAACAGGCAGCTGAACTAATAAAAAGAGAACAAAGGGACAGAAAAAAATATTATGAGTATTATAGCGGAAAACGGTGGGGAGAAAAGGAAAGCTATCATATGTGCTTAGACAGCGGAAAAATAGGTCAGGAGTTTTGCGTGGAGATTATTTGCAGCCTGTTTTGTAGGATGGCTGATACTGAATCATATTAGGAGAGAGACATTTCAATGAAAAAAATAAAAAAAGGTTTCGTGTTATTTCTGGCTTTTATGATTCTGGCCTGTTCTTTTGCTCCGACAGCTCTTGCTGACAGCAAAAAGAAAATTGGGAAGATTTACTTGACAATCGATTCCAATGTGTGATTTGTGGATGAAGAAGGATATGCGGAAGTAACACCAGAGGGAGATAATGCCGGAGATTATTACGTGGAGGACGTGGAAATCATCCATGATGACAGTGACGGCTGGACAAATGCCAATCCACTGGAGGTAGAAATCACGCTTGTTGTCGAGAATGAGGATGAAACCTATTTCTCAGGCACTTCCTCCAGCGATTTCAGACTGACGCTTAGCGATTCCGCAAAAATGAATTACGAGAAGATTAAATTCGTTCAAGCAAAACGCAGGGACAATAATGCGACTTTGATATTAACGGTTCAGCTGCTCTTTGATAAAAAGGCCGATACCAGCAGGGCTAATGCGCCCACTAAAGCTGCCTGGGACGGAAGTATATATGGGAAAGCGCTATGGAATGAGGCGTTATCTTCTAAGTATTACCAGATACAGTTATTGAAAGATGGCAGCGAAACGGGGGATATCATATCAATTTATAATACGGAATACGATTTTTCCAATCTGATTACTGAACCAGGAACTTATTGTTTTAAGGTCCGCTCTGTGAAAGCTGGTAATAATGCAAAAAGCAAATGGATTACATCTGCCGGCCTTATAGTAGATGGTGCTGGAATCAGCGGTGAGGGATGGCAGAGAGAAGACAACGGAGGCCGTTGGTGGTGGCGGAACCCGGATGGTACATACCCTGTCGCACAATGGAAACAGATTAATAATGAATGGTACTACTTTGATGAACAGGGATATATGAAAACAGGATGGATTTGTTTAAATGGACTTTATTATTATTTGGACACAGAAAGTGGGGAAATGTATGTAAATCGATGGACTCCCGATCAGTATTGGGTAGGAAGCGACGGGGCATATATTCCGGACATCCAGGTATGAAGATATGGGTTAAAGAATGAAAAGTACCAAGAATATAATGTCTTTCATAGAAAACTCATAGACATATCATAGGTGTTTCATAGCAGTATTCATTATAATTCCTATAATGTTCAATCTATACTATATATAGGGAGAATATAAAGTTATCAGCTATATATTGGATAAAGACCAGCAGATATGATTAATCTGCTGGTTTACCACAAGATTTGTATGATTCGAGATGGATTTTTATGTATCCAAGATTTTCAGTCGTATAGCAGATTTTCTGCTACGAATTGCATTGTTTTTATCAAAAGTTCCCGTTTTTCCTCGGGACAGTTCTGATAGTAAACAGTCAGTTGCTGAAACAAAGGATCACTCTCTGATGGTTTTGGAGAAAACAGAGCCTCGGAAGAAATATTCATAGCACCAATTAAAGTATACAGTATTTCAAACGATGGGTTCATCATTCCGTTTTCTATTTTACTGATTTCACGGGAAGATACGTGAGATTTTGTTGCCAGCTGCTCCTGTGTTAAATGGCATGCTGTGCGTGCCGCCCGTAACCGTTGACCCAGTATAGTGCATAAATCGATTGCCTGCATAATCATTCACCTCAATATCATTCTATCGTTCTAGTGTAGTATCTAGTTGTCAAATATACTTTAGTGTGATAACATTAAAGAAAAAGGCGGTTATTACACATGGCAAGAACAGGTTCAAATAATAAACGTAACCAAAAATATGAGGTGGTCCTTAATG
>SKEY01000785.1_pt1 | contig 47808 bp, 56 predicted proteins | sample 4843871 | NCBI WGS metagenome assembly SKEY01 (sample SAMN11008797, study PRJNA524170) | human gut metagenome | biome: Human fecal sample; material: Feces; isolation source: fecal sample from pouch patient p36 | host: Homo sapiens | place: Israel: Tel-Aviv | collected 2016-12-04
CAACCTTCGACGATCAGATGCTGGTGGATTACTCCAAAAACCGCATCACTGAAGAGACGCTGGCGAAATTACAAGATCTGGCGAAAGAGTGCGATCTGGCGGGCGCGATTAAGTCGATGTTCTCTGGTGAGAAGATCAACCGCACCGAAAACCGCGCCGTGCTGCACGTAGCGCTGCGTAACCGTAGCAATACCCCGATTCTGGTTGATGGCAAAGACGTTATGCCGGAAGTCAACGCGGTGCTGGAGAAGATGAAAACCTTCTCGCAAGCGATTATTTCCGGTGAGTGGAAGGGTTATACCGGCAAAGCAATCACTGACGTAGTGAACATCGGGATCGGCGGTTCTGACCTCGGCCCATACATGGTGACCGAAGCACTGCGTCCGTACAAAAACCACCTGAACATGCACTTTGTTTCTAACGTCGATGGGACTCACATCGCGGAAGTGCTGAAAAAAGTAAACCCGGAAACCACGCTGTTCCTGGTAGCATCTAAAACCTTCACCACTCAGGAAACCATGACCAACGCCCATAGTGCGCGTGACTGGTTCCTGAAAGCGGCTGGTGATGAAAAACACGTTGCGAAACACTTTGCGGCGCTCTCAACCAACGCCAAAGCCGTTGGCGAGTTTGGTATTGATACCGCCAACATGTTCGAGTTCTGGGACTGGGTCGGTGGTCGTTACTCTTTATGGTCAGCGATTGGCCTGTCGATTGTTCTCTCCATCGGCTTTGATAACTTCGTTGAACTGCTTTCTGGCGCACACGCGATGGACAAGCATTTCTCCACCACGCCTGCCGAGAAAAACCTGCCTGTACTACTGGCGCTGATTGGCATCTGGTACAACAATTTCTTTGGCGCGGAAACTGAAGCGATTCTGCCGTATGACCAGTATATGCACCGTTTCGCGGCGTACTTCCAGCAGGGCAATATGGAGTCCAACGGTAAGTACGTTGACCGTAACGGTAACGTCGTGAATTACCAGACTGGCCCGATTATCTGGGGTGAACCAGGCACTAACGGTCAGCACGCGTTCTACCAGCTGATCCACCAGGGAACCAAAATGGTACCGTGCGATTTCATCGCCCCGGCTATCACCCATAACCCGCTCTCTGATCATCACCAGAAACTGCTGTCTAACTTCTTTGCTCAGACCGAAGCGCTGGCGTTTGGTAAATCCCGCGAAGTGGTTGAGCAGGAATATCGTGATCAGGGTAAAGATCCGGCAACGCTTGACTACGTGGTGCCGTTCAAAGTGTTCGAAGGTAACCGCCCGACCAACTCCATCCTGCTGCGCGAAATCACTCCGTTCAGCCTGGGTGCGTTGATTGCGCTGTATGAGCACAAAATCTTTACTCAGGGCGTGATTCTGAACATCTTCACCTTCGACCAGTGGGGCGTGGAGCTGGGTAAACAACTGGCGAACCGTATTCTGCCAGAGCTGAAAGATGATAAAGAAATCAGCAGCCACGATAGCTCGACCAATGGTCTGATTAACCGCTATAAAGCGTGGCGCGGTTAATTAAATAACCTTAATAAAAATGCCGACGTTATGTCGGCATTTTTTATCAGATAAATCCCCTTGTCTGTGATTTAACGGAAATCATGCTGTGAGGTTAATCCTAAAATAAATTTTTAATCGTGATTGATTTCGGAAAATACGTAGGTTGATTATTTTTGATTTTATTTTAACTTTTTGATTTTTAATCTTATTTATATATAAGTTGAAACTTATATTTGATATTCATTCCAATTATCCTAAAACCCCATCGCTAATTCCCCACACCGTAATTCGCATGCTTTAGTTGTGTATACTCGATCCCGCCCGAAATGTTTTTGGGTAAATCTCCATTCATTCAATGAAGGGAAATTGTTATGAAAAAAGTTCTGTATGGCATTTTTGCCATATCTGCGCTTGCGGCGACTTCTGCGTGGGCTGCACCTGTACAGGTGGGCGAAGCGGCAGGGTCGGCAGCAACGTCGGTTTCGGCGGGGAGTTCCTCCGCGACCAGCGTCAGCACCGTAAGCTCGGCGGTGGGTGTCGCGCTCGCGGCAACCGGTGGCGGTGATGGTTCTAATACCGGGACCACAACAACCACGACCACCAGTACCCAGTAATAAAGTATGTATCCCCAAAATAATTCGAGTCATTGCATCTGTGGCTTGAAGTATGAAGGGATTTACCATAACCACACTCCGGTGTGGTTATTCTGCCCCTCTGGAGAAGAGTCGTGAAGCGACCTGCACTCATTCTTATCTGCCTGCTATTACAGGCCTGTTCAGCCACGACTAAAGAGCTGGGCAATTCGCTGTGGGACAGTCTGTTCGGCACGCCAGGCGTACAGCTGACGGACGATGATATTCAAAATATGCCCTACGCCAGCCAGTACATGCAGCTTAATGGCGGGCCGCAATTGTTTGTGGTGCTGGCCTTTGCTGAAGACGGACAACAAAAATGGGTCACTCAGGATCAGGCCACTCTCGTCACACAACATGGTCGTCTGGTGAAGACTTTGCTTGGCGGCGACAACCTGATTGACGTGAATAACCTTGCCGCCGACCCGCTGATTAAACCCGCACAAATTGTTGATGGTGCAACATGGACGCGCACGATGGGCTGGACCGAGTACCAGCAGGTACGCTACGCCACCGCACGCTCAGTCTTCAAATGGGATGGCACCGATACCGTCAAAGTCGGCAGCGATGAAACTCCGGTTCGCGTGCTGGACGAAGACGTCTCCACCGACCAGGCGCGCTGGCATAACCGCTATTGGATCGACAGCGAAGGGCAAATTCGCCAGTCGGAACAGTATCTCGGCGCGGATTATTTCCCGGTGAAAACCACTCTCATCAAGGCGGCAAAACAATGATTAAACAAACTATTGTCGCATTGATTTTGAGTGTGGGGGCGTCATCGGTCTTCGCGGCGGGAACCGTCAAGGTATTCAGCAATGGCAGCAGTGAGGCCAAAACGCTGACGGGGGCAGAGCATTTAATCGATCTGGTAGGCCAACCGCGGCTGGCAAACAGTTGGTGGCCCGGTGCGGTGATTAGCGAAGAGCTGGCAACGGCGGCAGCATTGCGTCAGCAGCAGGCGTTGCTGACACGGCTGGCAGAACTAGCCGCAGATTCCAGCGCTGACGATGCCGCCGCCATTAACGCCTTACGCCAGCAAATTCAGGCGTTGAAGGTGACGGGCAGGCAAAAAATCAATCTTGATCCCGATATCGTCCGCGTTGCTGAACGCGGTAACCCGCCGTTGCAGGGCAACTACACGCTGTGGGTCGGACCACCGCCGTCCACGGTCACGTTATTCGGGCTTATCAGCCGTCCTGGCAAGCAGCCATTCACTCCAGGTCGCGACGTCGCAAGCTATCTCTCCGGCCAGAACCTGCTTAGCAGTGCGGATCGCAGCTACGCGTGGGTGGTTTACCCGGACGGACGCACGCAAAAAGCGCCGGTGGCTTACTGGAACAAGCGTCACGTAGAGCCGATGCCCGGCAGCATTATTTATGTTGGCCTCGCGGACTCCGTCTGGAGTAAGACGCCTGATGCCCTGAACGCCGACATTCTTCAGACTCTGACGCAGCGGATACCCCAATAATGAAAAAAAGACATCTGCTTAGCTTACTGGCGCTGGGCATTAGCACAGCTTGCTACGGCGAAACATATCCTGCGCCCATTGGTCCGTCGCAGTCGGATTTCGGTGGCGTAGGATTATTACAAACGCCCACCGCACGTATGGCACGGGAAGGGGAGCTGAGCCTGAACTATCGCGATAACGATCAGTACCGTTATTACTCAGCTTCAGTGCAACTCTTCCCGTGGCTGGAAACAACGCTGCGCTACACCGACGTGCGCACCCGGCAGTACAGCAGCGTCGAAGCGTTCTCTGGCGATCAAACGTATAAAGATAAAGCCTTCGATCTCAAACTGCGTTTGTGGGAAGAGAGTTACTGGCTGCCGCAAGTGGCGGTTGGTGCGCGGGATATCGGCGGTACGGGGCTGTTTGATGCGGAATATCTTGTTGCCAGCAAAGCCTGGGGGCCGTTCGATTTTACGCTCGGCCTGGGATGGGGATATCTGGGCACCAGCGGTAATGTGAAAAATCCGCTCTGTTCAGCCAGTGATAAATATTGCTATCGCGATAACAGCTACAAACAGGCGGGATCTATCGACGGTAGCCAGATGTTCCACGGTCCTGCCTCACTGTTTGGCGGCGTGGAATACCAGACGCCCTGGCAACCGCTGCGCCTGAAACTGGAGTATGAAGGCAATAATTATCAGCAGGATTTTGCCGGGAAGCTGGAGCAAAAAAGTAAGTTTAACGTCGGGGCGATTTATCGCGTTACCGATTGGGCCGACGTTAACCTTAGCTATGAACGTGGCAACACCTTTATGTTTGGCGTCACGCTGCGCACCAACTTTAACGATCTGCGCCCGTCCTACAACGATAACGCCCGCCCGCAATATCAACCGCAGCCGCAGGATGCCATTTTGCAGCATTCGGTGGTGGCAAATCAGTTAACGCTGTTGAAATACAACGCCGGACTGGCCGATCCGCAGATCCAGGCGAAAGGCGATACGCTGTATGTCACCGGCGAGCAGGTGAAATATCGTGATTCGCGCGAAGGGATCATCCGTGCTAATCGGATCGTGATGAACGATCTGCCGGATGGGATCAAAACGATCCGCATTACGGAGAATCGCCTTAACATGCCGCAGGTGACGACGGAAACCGATGTCGCCAGCCTGAAAAATCATCTTGCCGGAGAGCCGTTGGGCCACGAAACGACGCTGGCGCAAAAACGCGTCGAGCCAGTGGTTCCGAAGTCCACCGAGCAGGGCTGGTATATCGACAAATCACGCTTTGATTTCCATATCGATCCGGTGCTGAACCAGTCGGTCGGTGGCCCGGAAAACTTTTACATGTATCAGCTGGGCGTGATGGGAACGGCAGATTTGTGGCTGACGGACCATCTGCTGACCACTGGAAGCCTGTTTGCAAATCTTGCCAACAACTACGACAAGTTTAACTACACTAATCCACCGCAGGACTCGCACTTACCGCGCGTTCGTACCCATGTGCGCGAGTATGTGCAGAACGATGTCTATGTGAATAACCTGCAAGCCAACTACTTCCAGCATCTGGGCAACGGCTTCTACGGTCAGGTCTACGGTGGTTATCTCGAAACCATGTTTGGCGGTGCGGGGGCAGAAGTGTTGTATCGCCCGCTGGACAGCAACTGGGCGTTTGGTCTGGATGCCAACTACGTTAAACAGCGCGACTGGCGTAGCGCAAAAGATATGATGAAATTCACCGACTACAGCGTGAAAACCGGACATCTGACCGCATACTGGACGCCATCTTTCGCTCAGGATGTGTTAGTGAAAGCGAGCGTCGGGCAGTATCTGGCAGGGGATAAAGGCGGCACGCTGGAGATCGCCAAACGCTTTGATAGCGGCGTGGTGGTGGGTGGCTATGCCACGATCACCAATGTTTCGAAAGAGGAGTACGGCGAAGGGGACTTCACCAAAGGCGTGTATGTCTCTGTACCGCTGGATCTCTTCTCGTCTGGCCCGACACGCAGCCGTGCGGCAATTGGCTGGACGCCGCTGACGCGTGACGGTGGTCAGCAACTTGGGCGTAAGTTCCAGTTGTATGACATGACCAGCGACCGTAGCGTCAATTTCCGCTAAGTCATGGGAAAGGTGCCAGTTTTCGCACTCACTGGCACCTTTATTCTTAATGGCCTGTCGAGCCATCAGGAACGCAGTTCACCCCCGGTTTGCGATCTGGTGTGTAAAGGCGAAAACATTCTGTCTTCCTGTCCGTCGATATTGGTTGCAGGTCTGGTTGCCTGAGCGACTGGGCCATCATTGGGCTGGAGACATTGCTTTGCGGTAGGTCGGTTTTATCAGCAGTACCGAGCGGACCAGCATAAGCAGGAAGAACAGAGACTGATAACATCAAAGCAGCAAAATAAGGCTTCATTTTTACCACCTTTATCAGGTTACGTTTCATTTGTTCCAGAGGAACATTGTCGATTTTTCGCGCATTGCTGGTGGCTGGGAATCACCTGAATGGGTGATTTTTGCAGTACCGGCTATGGTGCGGTTTGTCTTGCCGGATGCGCCGCCAGGCGCGGCTTATCCAGCCTACGGGTAGGCCGCATCCGGCGTTGATGGGAGATGCTCTCTAAATCCAGGTTGAACAAAACATACACAAAAAATATAGATCACCGTCACATTTTTGCGTTATACAGGAAGCTCGCCATTGTGAAGGAGGTACTGCTATGACGTCACTCTCTCGTCCGCGCGTGGAGTTTATCTCCACCATTTTGCAGACCGTACTCAATCTTGGCCTGCTGTGCCTCGGCCTGATTTTGGTTGTCTTCCTCGGCAAAGAAACGGTGCATCTGGCTGATGTGCTGTTCGCGCCAGAACAAACCAGCAAATATGAGCTGGTAGAAGGGCTGGTGGTTTACTTTCTCTATTTCGAATTTATCGCGCTGATTGTGAAGTACTTTCAGTCCGGTTTTCACTTCCCGCTACGTTACTTTGTCTATATTGGGATCACCGCCATTGTGCGCTTGATCATCGTCGATCATAAATCGCCACTGGATGTGTTGATCTACTCGGCAGCGATCCTGTTGCTGGTGATCACCCTGTGGTTATGTAATTCGAAACGGTTGAAGCGGGAGTAAAAAAAGGCGCTCCGTGGAGCGCCGAATAACAGTCACAAGTTGGGATAACGTAAGTTGAGGGTGCAGCGGCATAACATTGGCAGAACAACATCTTTAACCTTTCACACCACCTGCCGTCAGGCCGTTGACCAGCCAGCGTTGAGCCAGCAAGAAGACGATGGTGATCGGTAATGCAGACATCACTGCAGCGGCGGCAAAGTCACCCCACAGGTAGTTTTGCGGGTTGAGGTATTGCTGCATTCCCACGGCCAGGGTGTAGCTGTTTACGTCACGCAGTAACAGCGACGCGACCGGAACTTCAGTAATGGCAGCGATAAACGACAGGATGAACACCACCGCCAGAATCGGTACTGACAGCGGTAACAAGACAAGGCGGAAGGCTTGCCACGGTGTCGCACCATCCAGCGCCGCCGCTTCTTCCAGCGAACTGTCGATGGTTTCGAAATAGCCTTTGATGGTCCAGACATGCAGCGCAATCCCACCCAGATACGCGAAAATTACGCCGCCGTGAGTATTCAGGCCAATGAATGGAATGTACTCACCCAGACGATCAAACAACGCATACAACGCGACCAGTGAAAGTACTGCCGGGAACATCTGGAAAATCAGCATTCCTTTCAGCAGCGTCGCTTTGCCTGGAAAGCGCATACGGGCGAAAGCGTAGGCGCAGGTGGTGGAGAGCGCCACAATGCCAATCGCGGAAATCCCGGCGACCTTTACCGAGTTCCACAGCCACAGCAGTACCGGGAATGGCGGTGGCGTAATGCGACCATCAGCCTGTTCCACACTAAAACCTAACGCCAGTTTCCAGTGATCCCAGGAGATTTGCTCCGGGATCAGACTACCGGTCGCGAAGTTCCCCTGACGCAGTGAGATAGCGACGACCATCAGCAGCGGGAACATAATCGCCGCGATAAAAAGTAGCAGTAGCAGGTGAGTAATAAACAAACGTGCTTTTTGCGATTTCGGTTGGACCATTGCCATTTTTGTTATCTCCCTTAATCAAACTTCATTCGCGTGGCTTTCAGGTTCACTATCGCCAGCGCGCCCACCAGCAGGAAGATCAGCGTGGCAATTGCTGCTGCCAGACCGAAGTCCTGACCCCCGCCGCCTTCAAAAGCGATGCGGTAGGTGTAGTTAACAAGCAGGTCGGTATAACCGGCTGGCGTGGTCGTGCCAAGACGATCCGGGCCGCCGTTGGTTAACAGTTGAATCAGCACGAAGTTGTTAAAGTTAAAGGCAAAGCTGGCGATCATCAGCGGCGTCAGCGGTTTAATCAGCAGCGGCAGCGTAATCTTAAAGAAGTTCTGGAATGGACCTGCGCCATCCATTGCTGAGGCTTCATACAAATCGTCCGGAATCGCTTTCAGCAAGCCCATGCAGAGGATCATCATGTACGGATAACCCAGCCAGGTGTTGACGATAATCAGCATCGTGCGGGCGGTGGTCGGATCGCTGAACCAGGCGGGCTTCACGCCAAACAGCGTGCTCAACATCATGTTGATCTCACCGAAGCTCTGGTTAAACAACCCTTTGAAAATCAAGATTGAAATGAACGATGGCACCGCATAGGGCAGAATCAGCAGGACGCGATAGACCGCTTTTCCGCGCAACGCTTCCCACTGCACCAGACACGCCAGAACCATGCCGACCGCCACCGTTAAAAAGACGGTGATCAGCGAGAACACCACGGTCCAGACGAAAATGGCGAGGAACGGTTTCTGAATGCCTTCGTCGGTGAAGACGCGGGTAAAGTTTTTCCAGCCAGTGGTCACGGTGTAACCGGGGCTTAGCTTTTCATCACCCCAGTTGCCGTCGGCGGTAATGGACTGGTAAAAGCCAATTTGGTTATTCGGACGATATTTCACGCCGCTCTGATTATTCGTCAACGTGCCGTCACCGTCGAGTGTGTAGAGCGGCTGCGTGCCAGAAAACTGGCGCAGGGAGCTCATCATCACTTTGTTGCCATCTGGCAGAATGGCGGTAATGTCACTCAGCGCCTGACGATTCTGGGTAATCACGCGCAGATTCGCGCGTTCGCCTTCGGGCTGGGCGGTCGTTTCTTTCAGTTGCAGTTTTTGCTCGCCGCCAAATTTAAACGCGTCGGAGAGGTAATTTTTGCCGGTTTCGCCGTCGCTGAGCGCCAGTTGCCACTCATCGCCCGCCGGGTAAAGACCAAAATTATAGGTTTTGCCTGCTTGCCAGGAGCGATCTAACAACACTTCCTGCGCACGTTCAAAAGTCAGCTGGTTAGTGCTGCTGTAGTTGGTGAAGGCAATGGCGATGGTGCAGACCAAAGGGAAGAGGACGAATAATCCCATTCCAGCCATTCCCGGGTAAACATAGCGCCAGGCGTAGGCTTTACGATTGGCGAAAATATACAGCCCCGCTGAACTCAATATCAGCGTGGTAATGGCGAACAGGTATTCCCCTTGTGCGTACATTAAAACAACAAGGTAACCCACCAGCAGGCCGAGCAGACCTAACACTGACCATTTCAGCGCGTCGCTTTGCCACCAATGTTTCTTTTTAATGACATCCATGGGGTTCTTCCTCATTCCAGGACGGATAAGGCTTTCACGCCTTATCCGACAACAACTGCCTGATGCGACGCTGACGCGCCTTACCAGGCCTACATACGTTTCAATTTCGTAGGCCGGATAAGGCGTTCACGCCGCATCCGGCATTTCACAGCATTACTTGGTGATACGAGTCTGCGCGTCTTTCAGGGCTTCATCGACAGTCTGACGACCGCTGGCGGCGTTGATCACCGCAGTACGCACGGCATACCAGAAAGCGGACATCTGCGGGATGTTCGGCATGATTTCACCTTTCTGGGCGTTTTCCATGGTGGCGGCAATACGTGGATCTTTCGCCAACTCTTCCTCGTAAGACTTCAGCGCTACGGCACCCAGCGGTTTGTCTTTATTAACCGCTTCCAGACCTTCGTCAGTCAGCAGATAGTTTTCGAGGAACTCTTTCGCCAGCTCTTTGTTCGGACTGGCGGCGTTAATACCTGCGCTCAGCACGCCAACGAACGGTTTGGATGGATGACCCTTGAAGGTCGGCAGTACCGTTACACCATAATTCACTTTGCTGGTGTCGATGTTGGACCATGCCCACGGGCCGTTGATGGTCATCGCTGTTTCGCCTTTATTAAAGGCAGCTTCTGCGATGGAGTAATCGGTGTCTGCATTCATGTGTTTGTTTTTAATCAGGTCAACCAGGAAGGTCAGACCCGCTTTCGCGCCAGCGTTATCCACGCCCACGTCTTTAATGTCGTACTTGCCGTTTTCATACTTGAACGCATAACCCCCGTCAGCAGCAATCAGCGGCCAGGTGAAGTACGGTTCTTGCAGGTTGAACATCAGCGCGCTCTTGCCTTTCGCTTTCAGTTCTTTATCCAGCGCCGGGATCTCTTCCCAGGTTTTTGGCGGGTTCGGCAGCAGATCTTTGTTATAAATCAGCGATAACGCTTCAACAGCGATCGGGTAAGCAATCAGCTTGCCGTTGTAACGTACGGCATCCCAGGTAAACGGATACAGCTTGTCCTGGAACGCTTTGTCCGGGGTGATTTCAGCCAACAGGCCAGATTGAGCGTAGCCACCAAAGCGGTCGTGCGCCCAGAAGATAATGTCAGGGCCATCGCCAGTTGCCGCAACCTGAGGGAATTTCTCTTCCAGTTTATCCGGATGCTCAACGGTGACTTTAATTCCGGTATCTTTCTCGAATTTCTTACCGACTTCAGCGAGACCGTTATAGCCTTTATCGCCGTTAATCCAGATTACCAGTTTACCTTCTTCGATTTTGGCGAGAGCCGAGGCGGAAAACATCATCGTCGTTAATGCGGATAATGCGAGGATGCGTGCACCTGTTTTTATTTTCATAATCTATGGTCCTTGTTGGTGAAGTGCTCGTGAAAACACCTAAACGGACTCTAGTTTCTTTATACAGCAACCTCTTTCCATCCTCCTTGCCCCTACGCCCCACCGTTGCTTTGTGTGATCTCTGTTACAGAATTGGCGGTAATGTGGAGATGCGCACATAAAATCGCCACGATTTTTGCAAGCAACATCACGAAATTCCTTACATGACCTCGGTTTAGTTCACAGAAGCCGCGTTCTCATCCTCCCGCCTCCTCCCCCATAAAAAAGCCAGGGGGTGGAGGATTTAAGCCATCTCCTGATGACGCATAGTCAGCCCATCATGAATGTTGCTGTCGATGACAGGTTGTTACAAAGGGAGAAGGGCATGGCGAGCGTACAGCTGCAAAATGTAACGAAAGCCTGGGGCGAGGTCGTGGTATCGAAAGATATCAATCTCGATATCCATGAAGGTGAATTCGTGGTGTTTGTCGGACCGTCTGGCTGCGGTAAATCGACTTTACTGCGCATGATTGCCGGGCTTGAGACGATCACCAGCGGCGACCTGTTCATCGGTGAGAAACGGATGAATGACACTCCGCCAGCAGAACGCGGCGTTGGTATGGTGTTTCAGTCTTACGCGCTCTATCCCCACCTGTCAGTAGCAGAAAACATGTCATTTGGCCTGAAACTGGCAGGCGCAAAAAAAGAGGTGATTAACCAACGCGTCAACCAGGTGGCGGAAGTGCTGCAACTGGCGCATTTGCTGGATCGCAAACCGAAAGCGCTCTCCGGTGGTCAGCGTCAGCGTGTGGCGATTGGCCGTACGCTGGTGGCCGAGCCAAGCGTATTTTTGCTCGATGAACCGCTCTCCAACCTCGATGCTGCACTGCGTGTGCAAATGCGTATCGAAATCTCCCGTCTGCATAAACGCCTGGGCCGCACAATGATTTACGTCACCCACGATCAGGTCGAAGCGATGACGCTGGCCGACAAAATCGTGGTGCTGGACGCCGGTCGCGTGGCGCAGGTTGGGAAACCGCTGGAGCTGTACCACTATCCGGCAGACCGTTTTGTCGCCGGATTTATCGGTTCGCCAAAGATGAACTTCCTGCCGGTAAAAGTGACCGCCACTGCAATCGATCAAGTGCAGGTGGAGCTGCCGATGCCAAATCGTCAGCAAGTCTGGCTGCCGGTTGAAAGCCGTGATGTCCAGGTTGGAGCCAATATGTCGCTGGGTATTCGCCCGGAACATCTACTGCCAAGTGATATCGCTGACGTCATCCTTGAGGGTGAAGTTCAGGTCGTCGAGCAACTCGGCAACGAAACCCAAATCCATATCCAGATCCCTTCCATTCGTCAAAACCTGGTGTACCGCCAGAACGACGTGGTGTTGGTAGAAGAAGGTGCCACATTCGCTATCGGCCTGCCGCCAGAGCGTTGCCATCTGTTCCGTGAGGATGGCACTGCATGTCGTCGACTGCATAAGGAGCCGGGCGTTTAAGCACCCCACAAAACACACAAAGCCTGTCACAGGTGATGTGAAAAAAGAAAAGCAATGACTCAGGAGATAGAATGATGATTACTCTGCGCAAACTTCCTCTGGCGGTTGCCGTCGCAGCGGGCGTAATGTCTGCTCAGGCAATGGCTGTTGATTTCCACGGCTATGCACGTTCCGGTATTGGCTGGACAGGTAGCGGCGGTGAACAACAGTGTTTCCAGACTACCGGTGCTCAAAGTAAATACCGTCTTGGCAACGAATGTGAAACTTATGCTGAATTAAAATTGGGTCAGGAAGTGTGGAAAGAAGGCGATAAGAGCTTCTATTTCGACACTAACGTGGCCTATTCCGTCGCACAACAGAATGACTGGGAAGCTACCGATCCGGCCTTCCGTGAAGCAAACGTGCAGGGTAAAAACCTGATCGAATGGCTGCCAGGCTCCACCATCTGGGCAGGTAAGCGCTTCTACCAACGTCATGACGTTCATATGATCGACTTCTACTACTGGGATATTTCTGGTCCTGGTGCCGGTCTGGAAAACATCGATGTTGGCTTCGGTAAACTCTCTCTGGCAGCAACCCGCTCCTCTGAAGCTGGTGGTTCTTCCTCTTTCGCCAGCAACAATATTTATGACTATACCAACGAAACCGCGAACGACGTTTTCGACGTGCGTTTAGCGCAGATGGAAATCAACCCGGGCGGCACATTAGAACTGGGTGTCGACTACGGTCGTGCCAACCTGCGTGATAACTATCGTCTGGTTGATGGCGCATCGAAAGACGGTTGGTTATTCACTGCTGAACATACTCAGAGTGTCCTGAAGGGCTTTAACAAGTTTGTTGTTCAGTACGCTACTGACTCGATGACCTCGCAGGGTAAAGGTCTGTCGCAGGGTTCTGGCGTCGCGTTTGATAACGAAAAATTTGCCTACAATATCAACAACAACGGTCACATGCTGCGTATCCTCGACCACGGTGCGATCTCCATGGGCGATAACTGGGACATGATGTACGTGGGTATGTACCAGGATATCAACTGGGATAACGACAACGGCACCAAGTGGTGGACCGTCGGTATTCGCCCGATGTACAAGTGGACGCCAATCATGAGCACCGTGATGGAAATCGGCTACGACAACGTCGAATCCCAGCGCACCGGCGACAAGAACAATCAGTACAAAATTACCCTTGCACAACAATGGCAGGCTGGCGACAGCATCTGGTCACGCCCGGCTATTCGTGTCTTCGCAACCTACGCCAAGTGGGATGAGAAATGGGGTTATGACTACACCGGTAACGCCAATACCAACACTAACTTCGGCAAAGCCGTTCCTGCTGATTTCAACGGCGGCAGCTTCGGCCGTGGTGACAGCGACGAGTGGACCTTCGGTGCCCAGATGGAAATCTGGTGGTAATAGCAAAAACTGGGCCGGATAAGGTGCTTGCGCCGCATCCGGCATAAAAACAGGTTGTCATTATCTGAAAGGGGCGCAAGCCCCTCTGATTATCGGGTTTAGCGCGCTATTGCCTGGCTACCGCTGAGCTCCAGATTTTGAGGTGAAAACAATGAAAATGAATAAAAGTCTCATCGCCCTCTGTTTATCAGCAGGGTTGCTGGCAAGCGCGCCTGGAATCAGCCTTGCCGATGTTAACTACGTACCGCAAAACACCAGCGACGCGCCAGCCATTCCATCTGCCGCGCTGCAACAACTCACCTGGACACCGGTCGATCAATCTAAAACCCAGACCACCCAACTGGCGACTGGCGGCCAACAACTGAACGTTCCCGGCATCAGTGGTCCGGTTGCTGCGTACAGCGTCCCGGCAAACATTGGCGAACTGACCCTAACGCTGACCAGCGAAGTGAACAAACAAACCAGCGTATTTGCGCCGAACGTGCTGATTCTTGATCAGAATATGACCCCATCAGCCTTCTTCCCCAGCAGTTATTTCACCTACCAGGAACCAGGCGTGATGAGTGCAGATCGTCTGGAAGGCGTTATGCGCCTGACACCGGCGTTGGGGCAGCAAAAACTTTATGTTCTGGTCTTTACCACGGAAAAAGACCTCCAGCAGACGACCCAACTGCTCGACCCGGCTAAAGCCTATGCCAAAGGCGTCGGTAACTCGATCCCGGATATTCCTGACCCGGTTGCTCGTCATACCACCGATGGCTTACTGAAACTGAAAGTCAAAACGAACTCCAGTTCCAGCGTGTTGGTCGGGCCACTATTTGGTTCTTCCGCTCCAGCTCCGGTTACGGTAGGCAACACGGCGGCACCAGCTGTGGCTGCACCCGCTCCGGCACCGGTGAAGAAAAGCGAGCCGATGCTCAACGACACGGAAAGTTATTTTAATACCGCGATCAAAAACGCTGTCGCGAAAGGTGATGTTGATAAGGCGTTAAAACTGCTTGATGAAGCTGAACGCCTGGGGTCAACATCTGCCCGTTCCACCTTTATCAGCAGTGTAAAAGGCAAGGGGTAATTACGCCCCACAGTGCTGATTTTGCAACAACTGGTGCGTCTCCTGGCGCACCTTTTTTTATGCTTCATTCCAGGGATATGAGCGATTTTTTATAGTACTTCACTTCTTCTTCACTAAGAATATCCATTATCTCAATGCATTATCAGAGATTCTTTTCCTTTCGCCGGTAGTGTCTGGACGCTCAGGCTACTTTTTCCAGTTATTTCATTTCTGTAATGCAGAGGTTTTATGTTAGGTCATATCTCAAAGTTTGACGGCAATAACTCTTTGATAAAACATGATGTGGTGCAAGGAAATAATAAATTAGATCTTGATTTACTACGTAATTTTAATGGGGTGCCAGGTTTAAATAGAGATAACTTTATTTATATCAGTGATATATTTTTAAATATAAAACAACGGAACGAAAAAAATCATGCAATAAATATGTTTCGTGAAGTCTCAATCAGTAATGATATTATAAGCGTAAAATTCTATAGAAATGAAGAAATAGAATGTGCTTGTGATTTTCTGATGGATAAAGATGCGCAGGGGTATACTGACCTGTCTGATTTGGATTTAACAAGTTGTCATTTTAAAGGTGACGTTATTTCGAAGGTGTCTTTTTTATCGTCAAATCTACAACATGTAACATTCGAATGTAAAGAAATAGGGGATTGCAATTTTACTACTGCAACAGTTGATAATGTCATATTTAAATGTCGACGTTTACACAATGTGATTTTTATCAAAGCGAGTGGCGAATATGTCGATTTTAGCCAAAGTATTCTTGATACAGTTGACTTCTCGCGGAGCCAGCTTACTCATAGTAATTTTCGTGAATGTCAGATTAGAAATTCAAAGTTCAATAATTGTTATCTTTATGCTTCGCACTTCACCAGAGCAGAATTTCTTTCTGACAAAGAAATATCATTTATTAAATCGAATTTGACAGCTGTCGTGTTTGATCATGTGCGAATATCGACAGGGAATTTTAAAGACAGCGTTACACAACGAATGGTATTATCTATTGATTACTCAGATATATTTGGAAATGAAGATCTCGATGACTATATCAATAATATTATAAAAATGATTGATACATTGCCAGATGATCCAGCGATATTGAAATCCGTTCTGGCAGTAAAATTGGTGATGCAATTAAAAATTCTTAATATTGTTAATAAAAACTTTATTGAGAATATGAAGAAAATATTTAGCCATTGTCCTTATATAAAAGATCCAATTATACGTAGTTATATCCATCCTGATGAAGATAACAAGTTCGATAATTTTATGCGTCAAAATCGATTCAGTAAGATGCATTTCGATACCCAACAGATGATCGATTTTATTAACAGATTTAATATGAATAAATGGCTGATTGATCAAAATAACAATTTTTTTATCCAACTTATCGATCAGGCTCTACGATCAACGAATGATACGATCAAAGAAAATGCCTGGCATCTTTATAAAGAGTGGATTCGTAGTGATGATGTTTCACCTTTATTTATAGAAATTGAAGATAATTTAAGAACCTTTAACACGAATGAATTAACACGAAACGATAATATCTTTATCCTGTTCTCCTCTGTCTATGATGGGCCAGTTATGGTGGTAAGCTCCCAGCGCTTACATGATATGTTGAATCCTACAAAAGATACCAATTGGAATTCCACGTATATCTACAAATCCAGACATGAGATGTTGCCTGTTAATCTTACTCCGGAAACACTTTTCGGCACCAAATCTCAGGATAAACATGCTCTTTTCCCAATTTTTACTGCGAGTTGGCGAGCTAATCGTATAAAGAATAAAGGTATTTAAGTAAAGGAAAACATCATCGTTCCTGGCATCCTGGGCGGTGATGTCCCTATGGTTGCCCTCGCCAGCACGGGCATCGGCAAAGCGTAAGGTTCAACAGCGTTTTACCACTTCATGCGATTGTTGCGTTTTTGTTGCGCATTAGATCACTTAATTTGCTTTACATCTCCCGTAAACACTTTTCTGCGATACAATGCCTTTACGTTATGTAACGGAGAGTTCGGCATGTCACACCCCGCGTTAACGCAACTGCGTGCGCTGCGCTATTTTACAGAGATCCCTGCCCTGGATACGCAACTGCGCGACTGGCTGTTGCTGGAAGATTCCATGACAAAACGTTTTGAACAGCAGGGAAAAACGGTGAGCGTGACGATGATCCGCGAAGGGTTTGTCGAGCAGAATGAAATCCCCGAAGAACTGCCGCTGCTGCCGAAAGAGTCTCGTTACTGGTTACGTGAAATTTTGTTATGTGCCGATGGTGAACCGTGGCTTGCCGGTCGTACCGTCGTTCCTGTGTCAACGTTAAGCGGGCCGGAGCTGGCGTTACAAAAATTGGGTAAAACGCCGTTAGGACGCTATCTGTTCACATCATCGACATTAACCCGGGACTTTATTGAGATAGGCCGTGATGCCGGGCTGTGGGGGCGACGTTCCCGCCTGCGATTAAGCGGTAAACCGCTGTTGCTAACAGAACTGTTTTTACCGGCGTCACCGTTGTACTAAGAGGAAAAAAATATGGAGTGGAGTCTGACGCAGAATAAGCTGCTGGCGTTTCATCGCTTAATGCGTACGGATAAGCCAATTGGCGCGTTACTGCTGCTCTGGCCAACATTATGGGCGTTGTGGGTGGCGACACCGGGCGTTCCCCAGCTCTGGATCCTGGCGGTGTTTGTCGCGGGTGTCTGGCTGATGCGCGCTGCCGGATGTGTGGTGAATGATTATGCTGACCGCAAGTTTGATGGTCATGTTAAGCGCACGGCGAACCGACCGCTTCCCAGCGGCGCGGTAACGGAGAAAGAGGCGCGCGCGCTGTTTGTCGTGCTGGTACTGATTTCGTTTTTACTGGTGCTGACGCTGAATACGATGACCATTCTGTTGTCGATTGCCGCGCTGGCGCTGGCGTGGGTGTACCCGTTTATGAAGCGGTATACCCATCTACCGCAAGTGGTGCTGGGCGCGGCGTTTGGCTGGTCGATTCCAATGGCTTTTGCTGCTGTGAGTGAGTCGGTGCCATTGAGTTGCTGGTTAATGTTCCTCGCCAATATTCTCTGGGCGGTGGCTTACGACACGCAGTATGCGATGGTTGACCGCGATGATGATGTGAAGATTGGCATTAAATCCACCGCAATCCTGTTCGGCCAATACGATAAATTGATTATTGGTATTTTGCAGATTGGCGTACTGGCGCTGATGGCGATCATCGGTGAGTTAAATGGCTTAGGCTGGGGATATTACTGGTCAATTCTGGTGGCTGGCGCGCTGTTTGTTTATCAACAAAAACTGATTGCCAACCGCGAGCGTGAAGCCTGCTTTAAAGCATTTATGAATAATAACTATGTTGGTCTGGTACTGTTTTTAGGGCTGGCAATGAGTTACTGGCATTTCTGATGATGTAAAAAAGCCGGATGATCATCCGGCTTCCTTCTGGGTTGCCTGATGCGCTGCGCTTCTCAGGCCTACACAACATATCGCAATTTATTGAATTTGCAGATCATGGTAGGCCGAATAAGGCGTTTGCGCCGCATCCGGCAATTCTCCCTGATTACCCTTCGCCCTGCGTCGCACTCTCAATCGTCAAACGCACGTCTGATGTAATCAACTCCGCCAGCAACTGATACACCTTCATCGTTTCTGCCGGTTCGGCGTCGCCGCTATCGCTGATATACCCTTCATCACGCAGTGTTAGCACCAGAGAACTGAACACCGCCTTGTCGAAGAACTCCGGCGCGTTGATACCGTGCAGCACGGAGAGACGTTGCGCGACGGTGCGGCTCTCTTTCTCCAGCGTACCGCGGTTGATCGACGGGTTGGCGCTCAACAGCCAGAAGGTAATGGCATAACGTTGCAGCGTTTCGCGCGCGCCTGCGGCCAGCAGCTGTAGCGTGCGAGAATGCGCCGGGTTGATATGCAACTCATCATCTTGCAGGGTAATCAGCCCCTGACGTTGCATCTCATTTGCCAGTGCATCAATAACGTCCGGCAACTCGTCGCGATCCCAGCGCAGGAACAGCTCCGCTTTCAGCATTGGGTAAAGCACATTGACGTGCTCCATCAATACGTCGCGGGAGATGTGGCGATGCTGGGTGACAATTGCCGCCATCAGCGAAGGCAGCACCAACATATGCGCAATGTTGTTGCGATAGTAGGTCATCAGCACCGCTTGCTCGCGCGGCAGAATGATGATGTCGCCGATAGTGTCTTTCTCAACTTCAAACTTGTTCATTTGCAGCGCGTGATCGATAAGCTCGCTGGCGCTGGCTGAAGGAACGGTAGAGTCCGTGGAGTAAGGCACGTTGCGCATCAGATCCAGGTAGCAGTTGAGTTGCTCGGTTAACTGCTCGCGGGTGAGTGAGCGCTGACGTGACGCCAGAAGCGCAGTACAGCACAGGTTCATGGCGTTTGCCGCGCCTGCGTTGTTAATGCGTACCATCAGATCGGCAGCAATATTATTGACCGTCGGCGTTAACCAGGCCGGACGCACCGCTTCGATGGGATCGATAGATTCACGCCAGTCTGGTACGTGCTGGTTAAGGTAGGTCATCAACGGCATTGGTTCACCGAAGTTGACGTAACCCTGACCGAGATTACGCAGCTTGCTTAAACCGCGCAGCATCTGCGGCAGGCTCTCTTTCTCTTTCGTTGCACCGCGCAGTTCTTTGGCGTAAGTACCCACTTCCATGACGTGCTCATAACCGATGTAGATCGGAATCAGCGTAATCGGACGCGTGCCGCCACGCAGCATCGCCTGAATGGTCATCGATAGCGTTCCGGTTTTCGGATCCAGCAAACGCCCCGTACGGGAACGACCGCCTTCCACGAAATACTCGACGGAATAACCACGGCTGAACAGTTCGCCGAGATACTCACGGAAAACGGTGGAATAGAGCTTATTGCCTTTAAACGTACGGCGAATAAAGAACGCCCCCAGACGGCGGAAAATCGGCCCGGCAGGCCAGAAATTCAGGTTGATCCCAGCGGCGATATGCGGCGGCACCAGCCCCTGGTGATACAGCACGTAAGAAAGCAGCAGGTAGTCCATGTGACTGCGGTGGCAAGGCACATACACCAGCTCATGACCGTCGTGGGCCAACTGGCGAACGCGCTCGGCGTTATGGACGTTGATACCCTGGTAAAGTCGGTTCCAGGTGAAGCCCAGAATACGGTCAGTCAGGCGAATCATCTCGTAAGAGAAATTCGCCGCAATCTCTTCCATCAGTGCAATCGCGTTCTGCTGCGCTTTTTCATGGGAGATTTTTTTGCTGCGCGCTTCATCTTCTACCGCTTTCGCAATGGCGCGGGAGGCGAGCAGCTTATTAAACAGATCCTGACGAGCAGGCAAACGTGGGCCTACGGCAGCCAGACGTTGACGGGCAAAGTGCATACGCGCCACGCGCGCCAGTTTCTGCGCGATAGTTTTATCCGTGCCGTGTTCATCCGCCATACGGCGCAGCGAAACTGACGGTGAGAAACGCACAAAACTGTCGCGACCGAGCCACAGTACAGCGAAAAATTTCTGTACGCCGTTAAGCATACGCAGCGGCGGGTTCACTTCGCCTTTTTCACGCCCCGGCGCGCGACCAAACATCACCGACACTGGCACCATCTGCACATCCAGATTTGGGTTGCTACGGTGCAAATCGAGATAGTCGTGGAACAGCTTAATAGACTCTTCTTTCGGCGTGTAATAGGTGAATACACGCGGCCCGCCGTGAATGAACACATAGCGCGGCAGTAGCGTGCCGTCGATTTCCAGCGGCTCTAACGGGTCAGGCAGGTCATGTGCCAGACACTGGGCGCGCAACGTCAGCAAGTCTGCTTTCGAGTTGTACGGTAAAACGTACATAATTGGACGAGAGGTATCCAGCCCCAGTTCCGGGGCAGGATCTGCCGGAATAGACTTGCTTTTTACCAGGATGCTTAATGGTAAATTCAGTAATTTGTAGTAAATTCGTGGCCAGCCGGACATAAACGATGTAAAGCCTCTGGTTAATAATGCAAATGCGCGGCAAGGATAGCAGAAAGTCATGGGAAATTCTGTGGTATCCGCTCATGTTTCGCGCGGCGTTACGCAAACCCGAATCATCGGATTTAACGGTACACTGATATTGACGCTCATAATGTAAAAAGGTTCTTTCAATGGCCAATAATACCACTGGACTCACCCGAATTATCAAAGCTGCTGGCTATTCCTGGAAAGGTTTACGCGCTGCATGGATCAACGAAGCGGCATTCCGTCAGGAAGGCGTAGCGGTATTGTTGGCGGTGGTCATCGCCTGCTGGCTGGATGTGGACGCAATTACCCGCGTGCTGCTTATCAGCTCCGTGATGCTGGTGATGATTGTGGAAATCCTCAATAGCGCCATCGAAGCAGTGGTTGACCGAATTGGCTCTGAATACCATGAGCTATCCGGACGCGCTAAAGATATGGGATCCGCCGCGGTGCTGATTGCGATTATCGTCGCCGTGATTACCTGGTGCATCCTGTTATGGTCGCATTTTGGATAACCCTTCCAGATTTCGATAAATCTCTGGTTTATTGTGCAGTTTATGGTTCCAAAATCGCCTTTTGCTGTATATACTCACAGCATAACTGTATATACACCCAGGGGGCGGAATGAAAGCGTTAACGGCCAGGCAACAAGAGGTGTTTGATCTCATCCGTGATCACATCAGCCAGACAGGTATGCCGCCGACGCGTGCGGAAATCGCGCAGCGTTTGGGGTTCCGTTCCCCAAACGCGGCTGAAGAACATCTGAAGGCGCTGGCACGCAAAGGCGTTATTGAAATTGTTTCCGGCGCATCACGCGGGATTCGTCTGTTGCAGGAAGAGGAAGAAGGGTTGCCGCTGGTAGGTCGTGTGGCTGCCGGTGAACCGCTTCTGGCGCAACAGCATATTGAAGGTCATTATCAGGTCGATCCTTCCTTATTCAAGCCGAATGCTGATTTCCTGCTGCGCGTCAGCGGGATGTCGATGAAAGATATCGGCATTATGGATGGCGACTTGCTGGCAGTGCATAAAACTCAGGATGTACGTAACGGTCAGGTCGTTGTCGCACGTATTGATGACGAAGTTACCGTTAAGCGCCTGAAAAAACAGGGCAATAAAGTCGAACTGTTGCCAGAAAATAGCGAGTTTAAACCAATTGTCGTTGACCTTCGTCAGCAGAGCTTCACCATTGAAGGGCTGGCGGTTGGGGTTATTCGCAACGGCGACTGGCTGTAACATATCTCTGAGACCGCGATGCCGCCAGGCGTCGCGGTTTGTTTTTCATCTCTCTTCATCAGGCTTGTCTGCATGGCATTCCTCACTTCATCTGATAAAGCACTCTGGCATCTCGCCTTACCCATGATTTTCTCCAATATCACCGTTCCGTTGCTGGGACTGGTCGATACGGCGGTAATTGGTCATCTTGATAGCCCGGTTTATTTGGGCGGCGTGGCGGTTGGTGCAACGGCGACCAGCTTTCTCTTTATGCTGTTGCTGTTTTTGCGCATGAGCACTACCGGGCTGACTGCGCAGGCTTATGGTGCCAAAAATCCTCAGGCATTAGCCCGTGCGCTGGTGCAACCGTTGCTGTTGGCGTTGGGGGCCGGGGCGTTAATTGCGCTGCTGCGTACGCCGATTATCGATCTGGCGCTGCATATTGTTGGCGGCAGCGAAGCGGTGCTAGAACAGGCGCGGCGCTTTCTTGAAATCCGCTGGTTAAGCGCACCGGCGTCGCTGGCGAATCTGGTATTACTTGGTTGGTTACTCGGCGTGCAATATGCCCGTGCACCAGTAATTTTGTTAGTGGTCGGCAATATCCTCAACATTGTGCTGGATGTCTGGCTGGTGATGGGGCTGCATATGAACGTGCAGGGCGCGGCGCTGGCGACGGTTATTGCGGAATATGCAACATTGCTGATTGGTCTGCTAATGGTGCGTAAAATCCTCAAACTTCGCGGAATATCCGGCGAAATGCTGAAAACTGCCTGGCGAGGAAACTTCCGTCGCTTGCTGGCGCTTAACCGCGATATCATGCTGCGCTCGCTGTTGTTGCAACTCTGTTTCGGCGCGATCACCGTACTTGGCGCGCGACTGGGGAGTGACATTATCGCTGTTAACGCGGTTCTGATGACGTTACTCACCTTTACCGCCTATGCGCTGGATGGTTTTGCCTACGCGGTTGAAGCACATTCTGGTCAGGCGTACGGTGCGCGCGACGGTAGCCAGTTACTGGATGTCTGGCGGGCAGCGTGCCGCCAGTCGGGGATTGTAGCGTTACTGTTTTCGGTGGTTTATTTGCTGGCAGGGGAACACATCATTGCGTTACTGACGTCGTTAACCCAGATTCAGCAGCTGGCCGACCGCTATCTTATCTGGCAGGTGATTTTGCCGTTGGTTGGCGTCTGGTGTTATCTGCTGGACGGCATGTTTATAGGCGCAACGCGTGCCGCCGAAATGCGTAACAGTATGGCGGTGGCCGCCGCAGGTTTTGCGCTGACGCTCCTTACGCTGCCGTGGCTGGGTAATCATGGTTTGTGGCTGGCATTAACCGTCTTTCTGGCTTTGCGCGGGCTTTCTCTGGCGGCTATCTGGCGGCGTCACTGGCGCAATGGTACCTGGTTTGCCGCAACGTGACGGTTAAAAATTCTGAATAAATAATCCTAAGCCAAATTGCTGACTACACTTAATCTCACGTTCAGAAGAAAAGTGAACGTACTCTCATTCACAACCTAACGATGAGGTCTTGATTATGAATAAAGATGAAGCCGGCGGTAACTGGAAACAGTTTAAAGGTAAAGTGAAAGAGCAATGGGGCAAACTGACCGATGATGATATGACGATCATTGAAGGTAAACGTGATCAACTGGTCGGTAAAATCCAGGAACGTTATGGTTATCAGAAAGATCAGGCAGAAAAAGAGGTCGTGGATTGGGAAACCCGCAATGAGTATCGCTGGTAATTAATCCCTCCTGCCCGACGTGTACAAGGATGTACGCCCTCTTAACGTGATTTCTTTTTCACCTGTACAGAGTGATCATGCTGGCACTGTTCAGGATGACGACACGCTTCCACTTCCACGCATGCCGCACAGAGTCCATGTGCTTCAATCACATTATGCCGCAGGGCAAACCCCATTTTGGCCGCCAGCGTATGCATAATGTCTTCCACGCCTTCTGCACATTCTTCTTTCACCGCGCCGCAGCGATCGCAAATAAACATGGCTGAAGTATGGGTGGGCTGGTCGAACAGATGACAGAGCACATAGCTGTTGGTGGATTCCACCTTATGCACAAAACCTTGCTCAAGAAGAAAATCCAGCGCGCGATAAACCGTTGGCGGCTTGGCTTGCGGCTCAGCTTCGCGCAGCAAATCAAGCAGATCATAAGCGCTGATAGCGCCATCCTGCAGACTCATCAGGCGCAACACTTCCAGGCGCTGTGGGGTCAGGCGCACATTACGCTGCGCGCAGATTTTTTCAGCCTGCGCTAATAACTCCTGCGTTGTGGTCTTTTCCATCGGGCACCTCAAAGTGGGGGTTAAGAATGTCCTTACTTTACCATGTTCCAGGAAAAACACCGAGAACCCTTATTGTTGCCGTAATGTTGATTTTCTGTTTTGTACGTAAGGTGTTGTTTTGCCTGGTAGTACCATTATCAACACGATAATAATTAATAATTCATTTTTAAATAAATTGCTTCAAGTTAAATCGCTATTTATTTAGCTGGGTTTGATTGCATACCTGTACTTCAGAGATTATGAGCGATTTTTGATAGTGAGCAGATGGCAAAAGAATTATAAGGAGGACACGGTACGACAAAAAAGGTAGATGAATCATGTTGAAGATAATACCCGGTGCAACTGGATACTTTAATAAAACACTCAATTCAAATCAATTCGATAATGAAGATGCAATCAAAGGTAAAGTAAATAGTATATATGGTAAATCTATTGATTATTCAGCGATGCGTCATCGGGATATAATTATTGCAAAAATAGATTTGTTTATTCAAAGAATCACTCATAATTTATGGACTGCACGTGAAAAAAATGTGACGTTAATTAAGCAAATAAATGATCTCAAAATGTGTGTCAATGAGTATATTGGAGATTGTACTGATGAGGAATTAAACGATCGTGAATTTATTGCATCAGTTGTTGACCGGGCTATTTTTCATTTCGCGATTAATAGTATATGTAATCCCGAGGATAATAAAGATGCGACGCCCATAGAACGATGTACTTTTGACGTAGAAACTAAGAATGGCCTTCCCTCCACGGTTCAGCTTTTTTATGAGGAATCTAAAGATAATGAACCTTTAGCGAATATACATTTGCAAGCAATAGGTTCTGGTTTTTTAACGTTTGTTAATGCATGTCAGGAATATGATGACAACAGCTTAAAATTATTCGCTTCGCTGTTAATTTCACTTTCATATTCTAGTGCCTACGTAGATTTAGCAGGAGCAGAAAGAGTGAAGATTAATGAATATAATGAGAACTATCTGACAGCTCAGTTTGAAGAATTATCTCAACGTGATATGAAGAAGTACCTGGGAGAGATGAAGCGTCTGGCAGATGGGGGAGAAATGAATTTTGATGACTATCTGGATAAAATGTCACTTCTGGTGAATGAAGGAAAGCTCGAACCTGATATTTTAAGCAAAATGCGAGATGCTGCACCGAAATTAATTGACTTTGCTAAGTCGTTTGACCCAAACTCAAAGGAAAAGATTAAAATACTTACAGACACTTCTAAATTAATTTATGATTTATTCGGGGTTAAATCGGAGAAATAATATGTGAAGTTCTTCGATAGTATGGAAGGCATTATATAAAAGGACCCAATGCTTATTGGGTTCTTTTTTTCTCTATCAGTGCTATTAGCAGGGAGAGATATCACCGTAGTTTAATGTGTGATTTTTATTTATCGTCGAACCTGGATTGTTTATCATTGGCCTTAACAAAGCTAACGGCTAATAAGATTATTTCCATCACTTCGTGAGAGCTTCATGCCTTGAGAGGATCTCAATTTTCTTTTGCAATGAGACAGGCGCTTCCTGTTGTTATGGTATAGTACCCCGCTATTGAGCCTCCTGAACAGTGATGCTGAATAACATAACCCCATGATATATCGATAAAATAATCTCTACATTTAAAAATGCACGGTAATTCTGAAATGCAAAAAATCAACCAAACCAGCGCAATGCCTGAAAAAACTGACGTTCACTGGAGTGGTCGGTTTAGCGTTGCACCAATGCTCGATAGGATGTACCGTTTTTTAAAAACAACTAGTTATACACTTTGTGGGAGCCTATTGGGAACCTGAAGTTTTGCTATTTCTATTCATATCTATTCATAAAGCACCATTTGCTGCCTTATCTGATTGACCAAAAACAACCGCGGTTATAGACTTTGCTCCAAATAGCTAAGGCTATTGCTTAGTAAGTAAAACAGTTGAGGTTGCCATGAATCCGTTTAACGCCATTACTTTTGCTGCATTGTGCGGGCCTCTGGCTTGTCCTGCTGCTTTGGCGCAGGAGTTCATCATCCAGCCAGCCCCTGTGATTGCTAAACCTTTTGAGTACTCTCCTTCTGTTGAGGAATTCTCACGCAGAATGGAAGAGGGTAAGGAGATCTTGCAAAAGTTAACAATTGCAGCAGATGACTACTATATCTGTTTGATTGATCTTAATAGCCAAGATGCTCGCGAGTTTGTTTCCAAAAACGGGACAGATACGACAGAGGCATGCGAAATGTTCCTGCGTGCTTTTGAAGAAGAAGTGAAGCGTACAATTGAATCGCCTCTGCCTGAATTTATCAGGTCAGAACTGAAGGTTTACTGGCGTCATATTGCTAAAGCTCGCTCATCTGTCACTCGCCTTAACAATTACATAAAGAGCATATTTAAAGAAACTGTTACTTTTAGCGGGCGCGCGGATCTTGCTGGAATTGCAGCACTAGCTAGTCACACATCAAATAAGCTAAAATCGATGCAATTTCACTAACCGATAGCGGACGACCATGCATCTAGAAGTCTCTATTAATCCAGAAACTAGAGCTGAATTTTTTGATGAAGTTTTTCTCAAATTCCCGGAGCTAGAGTCTTCTATCATTGATGATTTCAAGAGATACAAAGCAACCGGTGAGCTTCCGCATTATTTCGGTAGGGACGTTGCGTATACTCAGCCCTATGGTGCTTTTCGGGCTGGGTTGATGCATATCCATCTTTGTCTACCGCCAAACAAGTTTCCCGAGAAACTTCCACAACCGGATAGGGTCTGCAAGAAAGGTGATCCTGATAATGATGCTTGTCTTGTGTATGTCCAAGGTGAGCTTTATGAGAATAAATATTCACTCATTGCTATTATGTATCCCGATGCACATGAAAAAGCAAGAAAACATGATGTGATGAGCTATCTGGCGCGAATTGCCCAGAATTATAAAGATGAAAACTAACCCGCCGAAGCGGGTTTTTTGTGAGATTAGTTATTTATTTTCCTATTTGTTCTTACCCTCTCCCATTCAATTCTGCCTTCTTCACGCCGTTTATCTATATATTCAGCAAGATCCTGAATGTTGATGCAGCGCTTTGCTTTCTGTGATGTACCAACACGATAAGTCGGGATCGGCAATTGGCATGCATTTGCTTTCGCTTCTGCTGTGTTAGGGCTCATACCGAAATACTTTTGGCATACAGCTGACAGCTCAATGTTTGGGGTATTGAATTCAGCCATCAGTAAAAACAAGGTGTTCATAATTTTCTCCATCAAAACCGGCTGCACCCGGGAAAATCATAATTCTGTGCTGGTGGCAGGAATTAGTTTCTGCCAGATAGCGGAAACATATTTTGCCTGATGACGGGCATCAGCCAGGGCGTTGTGCCGTTCGCCATCGAAAGGCATGTCCATTTTTGGGTCGAATCCGATGGAACGCCCAAGCGTAACGATCGTGCGTACATCGTGGTCATTCCAGTACGCCCACGGGCAGATTTGTCCTGCTCGCTCGTAAGCTCCACGTAAAATTACGTTGTCGAAGGTGGCCCCGTTACCCCAGACTTTTAAATATTTTGTATTGTCTGCATGCTGATTAATGAAATGGCTCAGTTCAGAGAGAGCATCGCTGATCGACAAAGTATCATCAATACAGATTGCAGCTCGTGCTTCAGGGCTTTGTTTCAACCACCACAGGATGGTATCGCCGTCAGGTGTAGCTCCTTGCCCCATAGCACTTTCCAGGCTAACAACCGTATAGAATTCCTGTCCGATGTCTCCGGTTTCTGGAGTGAAGAACACCGCGCCAATGGAAACGATCGGTGCATCCTTATTTTTCCCCATCGTCTCAAGGTCGATCATTAAGTTGTTCATCACTTCACCTCCTGCGGCGGTTCCGGTAGCGGCATCCAGTGAGTTGCTTGCTCAATACCATTACCCGGCTTAATCGTTGCATCTCCGCGCCGAAAGGTGCCTCCGGTATAGCGTGCGGCGCATATTAGCGGTTCAACCAGAGAGCTATCGAAATTCACCGAAATAAGCACGTTCTGGCCCTTTTCAGGCATTCGATCACTACAGCTTATCCAACTATCCGGAGTTCCCGGAGAGTTGCCATTTACATCGAAGTTTGGCTCTGCGTCCTGAACCAGGAGGATGTAACCATTCTTGGCTGTATCAAGTTCTAACGCCTCGGTGACGGTGCCGAAATAGCGATTACCTAAATCAGCATCACAAGTGCTTACATCAATGGAAACTTCCATGCCTTCGATTAATTCTGGCAAGTTGTAAGTTTGGCTTACAGGTTGGCTACCCTGAAGCATGGCGGCGCGGTGACACCAGATAATCCAGCCAAGCGCCATATCCCATGCCATGTATTCTCTATCGCCATTTTTTGCCCTACGGCGATCTACAGATTCCCCGAAACGCTTCTCCATAAATAATTCATAGGCTGCTCGTTCATCCGATACTGCTGCCAGCGATGCCAGTGCAATTTTAAATGCGGTAAGTATGTTGTTAACCTGACCTATTTCGAATGCTATTTCACTACATACAAACGATTTATCGTCTATTATCGACTCAATTCCGGTAATCGTGTTCTGTAACCATTCTTTGGTAAGAGTATTCATAACTATTTCACTTTAATCTCAATATTTCGCAGCTTTAGCTCTACTGGCAGGTCTGACTTTCCTGTTAATGCTAATGCGAGATTTTCAGGAGTAATGAGAGCAGTTATTGTTTTCCCCCTCGCCAGACGAATAATCATTCGTATCTCGCAATCGTCACATGCTCCCGGTCGAACAATTGAGATTTGTCCGTTCATCTCACTTCCCCTTCACACCAATGTTGGCGGCGGCGCGCTCGGCTTCACTTTGTTCCCAAAACCACTTGTGAAGCGCCATAAGCTTTTCGTCAATCGGTGCATATTTGCGATTAAAGTAGGCCTGAGCATCTTTCTCAGATTCGTCCGGTAATTCGCCAGGGCCAAACAGTGTGTTATAAATCCATGCCAGTCCGCTCTTAGCGTCGCCAGTTGCCTGCCATTCGATAATGGCAGCCTGCATGACCAGAATGTTTTTCCCGATTAATAGGTCCAGTTCTTTGTACCGGTTGCGGATGTATGCATTCTCGCTTTGTAATTCAGCGTTTCGCTTCTCTGCTGCTTCCAGCTCATCCAGCAGCGCCAAGACGGTGGCAGGATTGGCGGCGGCTATGAATCGTTTATTGGCGCGATTATCTGGTCCTGAGCATGATGCTATGTAGTAATTGGCGTTCAGTCCGGCATCGGCAATTACTCCATGGTAGTCATCAGCACACCATTCGCCTGGTGTTGCATTTTCTGCCGCCAGTCGCAGAGCCTGATAGTTAATCTCGCTCACTGGTTGCCTCCTTTACGGATCTGCGCTGCGATGCGCGAAAAAAAAGACTCCCGCGTATGACTGTTAAGAGCTGGCGCGAACGCTGCGTTAAGAACGGCAGCATCACAGCCGTCATCGATATAGAGCGCAATTTTTTTCTCCAGGCGCGCTTTGGCTTCCTGCAACTGCATACCCCGGCACGCACGCGGGATATACTCAGCAATTTGAGCGATAGATTTTTCGTTCTGTTTAAACATGCTTCACCTCGATAGGCTTGATGGTATCGATCAGCAGTCGGCGGCGAGTATTTTCTGCAAAGTGGCGGCGTCCGGTTTCTTTGTGGTAAAACTCGTTTTTTCCGACGACCCACATCCGCTTTGTCTGGTGCAGTTTTTTTACCTGCGGACCGTCTCGGGTGATAACAATTCCTGTATGAGTTTTTATCACGCTCATTTTTTATTCTCCGGTGCTTTCGGCATTACTGCCCAGTGAGTGATATTGACGTTTTCAAGGTCCCCGACCTGAAATGTCCACTGCCATTCTCCGGTTTCTTTTTGTCCCCAGGTGTACCAGAGAGAACGCCAGCCAATTAGCCAGCCTTCTCCGTTAGCATCAAATAACAGAACACTTTCATTTGCTGGCGGCAGTTCAGCTGACACTGGTATTATTTTGTTTTCCAGTGCCGCACATTTAGCTTCAAGCGCATCGAATTTACGTACCAGGTACTCAGCATTTGTTTCATTCACTTTCAGATCTCGTGGTACACATTTCCCGCGAAGAAACCCTTCCATTTCGAAAACATTCATGCGCATGTGCGTAACTCCGATAACTCGTTAAAGCGCTCCATAAACATCCCGTAGGCATGGCTCGGAGCCAGTGGAATAACTTTGAACATTTCTGTTGCCGGGATACCTTCCAGTACTGGCCAGAAAGAGCCATCATCAAGCCCGAGATCGCGGCGTTCGGTTGCCAGCATGATGAGATCGGCATATTTCACAGGCGTGCTCATAACCGGGGGTAACCCGTATTTCTCACGGATTACGGCGTCTATTTTTTCTTCCATCCGTTTATAGTCAGGAAGAAGGCGTTTCAGTGGAGCGGGAATATCCTGGCAATACGCTTCTGTTGCATCATGCATTAACGCTTCAAAAGCAAATTCCTGCGGCACCAGCTGGCTGCAAAGCACCGCATGCTGGGCGACACTGTAGAAGTGTGAAAGATGTCCTGCAAAGCGACAGATATTTGAAAGGGAAACCGCGATATCGTTAATCACGATGTCGTCTTTATTTATCTTGTCATAATAAAAATGCTTCCCGGAAAAAGTTTTAATAAATGACATTTCGTTCTCCACTTTATATGCGCTGCACCGCGCTGAATTCGGGTAAAAGGAATCCCGCACCATCCGGCGATTATTGAGTTAATTACGTTTCCATAAATGCCCCCGCAGGGGCATTTGCAGTAATGAAATCAGGCGGTGAAAGTACCAATAAAGGTTTCTACTTTGCTGTCTTTGAATTTCTCAACAAGCAGATCACGAAATTCGTTAGCCATTTCTTCCTGCACTGCTTCCAGCTGAATAATGCGCAGAACCAGTACAGGACGATCGCCAGTGATAATGCTGAGGCGTAATTTAAATGGACGTTCTTTCAGACCTTCAAACGGAACGCATTTAAATTCAAATGCTACTGGCATAATATCTTTGGTTTTCGCTTCGACAGACTCCATCAGGGAGCGTTTGCCGCTGAAGTCATTATCTTCAAAATCAGCGGTCTGGTTTGCTTCAATCGTGATTTTACGGACAGCCGCAGCCGCTTTTGTTGCCTGAATAGCGTCACCATTAGCATCAAAGCCCACAAGGTAGTCGGCCCAGTCTTCAATCCATTCTGCCAGTGACTTCTGGGAATGACGCTCGCCGTTAACAGACAACAGAGCAGAGAACGGTGCTGTCTTTTTCAGTTTGAGAGTGGCGGTGTTATCTGCGTGACCTGGTTCATCAATAGTACCCAGGTTAAGCACACTGACGGCTCGCATATTATCGGCATCGATAAAGCAGCGGGTGCCTTCATCTGCAAGATCTTTAGAATAACGGGTAAAGTCATCAATGCTGGCAGTGGAAAGCGCACCACGGAAACGGAAGCGATTTAAATTAAATTTTTCCAGATCATGAATGCGGAAATTCTCAGGCAATGCCACAGCATCGGCACCAATCTTACTGATAATTTCATTAACACCCTGAGCAGAAATAAGAGCATGGATTTGATTAATTGCGGTTGCGTCTAAGTTCTGAGACATAATAAGTCCTCACTATATAAAGATATTCAGTGATGAGATAAATAATCAGTTAATTAAGAACGATATTAATGACCTGCTGCGCGGAGTTTTCCGTCAGGTTCACCGGCAAGAGTCAGTAATTGTCCCTGGTCTTCCTGCAGAATAGTCAGGCGACCACCGCGATTGACATACATCGGCGTTTCGGTGGTGTCTTCTTCAGAAATTTTCCCGCGGTTAGTCGGGCGAACATATGAGAGTTTGTGTTTGATTTTCACACGGTTCTCATCAAACGGTTCGATTTCCAGGTTGAGCGAGACCTTACCTTTGGTTTTCGTGTTCATCACACCGGAAGCGACTTCACTGAGAACAGCGCCGATTTTGGTTTCAAATACGCCGCCGTCCAGCTCCCCGATAAATGCCTGCACATCAGTACTGCGTTCGCTAGCCATTTTGCTGCTCCTCATCATATCGACCCTGCAAGGTCGGTTGGTTTCTCCACAAAACAGAGAAGAACACCTGCGGTGGCAGCCGCCCGGATGGATTGGGTTATGAGCCCGTCGTCCGGTGATGCTCTTCTCTGTTTTGTAAAAAGAGCGGTACCAGCCGGAAGCAAGTGTACAAACTGGTACCGCCAAAGCAGTGGCTGTTGTGGTGGGGTTGTCACTCAGGCGTATGGTCAACCTGACAATCCGGTGTCCTCAACGGGGAAAGAGTAACCCCGCCATACTTACCGCCGCGCCATTTCGCGGATTACCACAACGCTGAGAGCACTTAGCCAGTTACGGCACCACACTTTGTCGCGGTTCCATAAATGCCCTCATCGTTGCACCCTGGTCTCTTCCCAGGCGTCAAACCGAATCGCCACGCTGGTTAGGCGTCTTATCAGCATCCTCATTGACTTGCACATTCCGGCTACCTGGTTTGTTTGCCCGAGCAAGGAGTGGATTGTCCCCTTTAACGTCCCCAGACCGCTAACGACGCATGTGCCATACGCCGTGTTACAACCAAATTTTGTCAGGACCTTGTTTGTTGGTCTGGAAAGAAAGATAAAATGAAATTGCGTAACGTGCAAGTATTTTATTGCGAGACATGCAATAGCGTGAGTAATGAAAAGCCACCTTCTGGTGGCTAATTGATGTTGAGGTAGGGGGTTAATTGTGTCGCTTAAGGGTTTGTGACTGACTGATTAAGACCTTTCCAAAGACCATAAACCGGTGTTCGTTTTCGCTGGTAATTCCCCATTCGCGGTAAATCTGATTATCAGAAATTACCAGCAGTTTATCAGGTATCATTTGCAGTCGTTTGACGTAAATTTTATCATCAAAACCAAATACATATATACCATCCCCATCAAACTGATTGATACTGATATCAACGAAGATGAGATCTCCTGGCTCAATGGTTGGACACATACTGTCCCCACGAACGTTGATAACTTTAATGTGATTTGCTGGTCGTCCACCAAACATCGATACAGCATTATCAGTTCTGTATTCAATGGCATGAATCACATCAATGACATCACCGCCCTGGATAAGGCCATTTCCCGCACTGGCACTGACATCCAGCATTTCAATACGGAATACATCCTTCACCTGCGCAACATCCTCACTAATACTGTTTTTACATACAGTATTACTTTTGAGGTCTGAGGTAAAGAGATCAGCAATATCAACACCTAAGCTCCTGGCTATATTACTCAGGGCTTGTTCAGTGAATTGTTTCTGCTTACCTGTTTCGAGGCGCGAGATATTCGCCGCATCCACTCCTATTGCTTCAGCGAGATCGGCGATTTTCATGTTCTTCGCCTGGCGAAGTTGTCTGACTCGATTTCCTATGTTCATGCGTTTATTACATTTCTTTATTGCGCGTTAAGCAAATCAACTTGCGCAAAATATTTGCGTGAAATAATATGCTCATCACGCAATATGTGGAGGTTATATGCAATCACCATTACGGAATGTGCGTAAGGCGCACGGATTTACTTTGCAGCATGTTGCTGCGGGCGTTCAGGTCAATCCAGCGACGCTGAGTCGTATTGAAAGACTGGAACAAATTCCATCTATCGATCTTGCAGAACGTCTGGCCAATTTTTTTAAGGGTGAAATCAGCGAAATGCAGATTCTTTATCCGGCACGTTTTCAATCTAGCCAAAACCAGAATGGGTTTAAACCACAGGAACAGGAGGTAAGCCGTGGGTAAGCATCACTGGAAAGTGGAAAAACAACCTGAGTGGTACGTGAAAGCTGTCAGAAAAACTATCGCGGCATTGCCTGGGGGGTACGCTGAAGCTGCTGACTGGCTGGATGTAACAGAGAACGCTTTATTCAACCGCCTTCGTGCAGATGGCGATCAGATTTTCCCGCTGGGATGGGCAATGGTTTTACAGCGCGCGGCTGGCACTCACTACATTGCGGATGCTGTCGCACAGTCTGCTGGTGGGGTGTTCGTATCGCTTCCTGAAATTGAGGAAGTAGAGAACGCCGATATCAACCAACGCCTGCTGGAAGTCATTGAACAGATCGGCAGTTATTCAAAACAGATTCGTTCAGCAATTGAAGACGGTGTAGTGGAACCGCATGAGAAGACAGCAATTAATGATGAATTGTATCTGTCAATTTCGAAGCTCCAGGAGCATGCGGCACTGGTCTACAAAATTTTCTGCGCTCCAGAAAAGAGTGACGCCCGCGAGTGTGCAGCTCCGGGCGTCGTGGCGTTTTGTGTCTGTGGAGAAACTAACGCATGAACAGTTTAACGGCAAATAACCGTTTGTCGCAACAGCTGGTGGTCAGTGTCGCTGCACACCTGTTGTTACGGCATGAATGCAGATTACCAAATCACCTGGCTGTAAGTAACCACAGAGAACTTTACCTGACTGTGGGGGGCGAGTTGTGCAGGAACTTAACCGCTGGTTTCGTGACGGAAGAGGACTTTATGTTCATGTTATTCGTTGGGAGCCAGAAACACAGCGCGTTATCTATCTTCGCAAAGACTACCCGCATGAGTGCTTTAGTCCTTTGTGGAAATTCAGGCGTGATTTTGTTGAGTGTGAAGGACCACCAGCACATTGATTCTGCCATTCCGGGACGTTACACTGTTCAGGCACCTTATAAAGCGGGTGCCGGGATTGGCGTCCTGGAATTGCATACGGCGACAATTGGCGCGTTAGCGTCTTTTTTGTTGCTACAACTCAGCTATACCCAAATTATGGTGGGCTGGGTGGGGGCACCGAAAGGTGCGCCGGTTTCCGTATGCGCCGGTTACGCCAACCCTGCTCAGTTCACCACCAGCGAAATTGGCGTTTCCGGTGGTGGAAGTTATCCATTGCATACGGAGGCTGCCATCATGGCTACGATCCCTGCCTTAGTTCAACCTGAACTTTGCATTATTGCAGACAAAGTTGTTACTTCTTCTCTGGCTGTTGCTAGTTATTTCGGCAAACAACACAAAAACGTCATTCAAAAAATTGCGTCTCTTGAATGCTCTGCCGAATTTACTGAGCTGAATTTCCAGCTCAGTGAGTACATCGACGCATCAGGCCGCAAACTACCTTGCTATCAAATAACCCGCGACGGCTTTGCGTTTCTTGCTATGGGTTTCACGGGTAAACGTGCTGCCCAGTTCAAAGAGGCATACATCAATGCCTTTAACCAGATGGAGAAACAGCTTTCAAAGCCCGCTGTACCGAGCGACGTTGCACATAACGCCAGCGTTCTCTGTTCCTACATTTCATCAATTCATCAGGTCTGGCTGCAGCAGCTTTATCCTATGTTGGCAAAAGCCGAATCTCCGCTGGCTGTTAGCTTATATGACTATATTAATGATGCTTCGGCGCTGGCCTGCCTCATAAATTTGTCGCTGAACCCTTCAGAGGTAAGGGGGCGCAAATGATCCGGAATATTTTCAAACGTTTTACCAATCAGACTTTCCGTTGTCCTCGTCCGGGTCAGTGGTACACCACGCCTGCAGGGCATGTTCTACGTGTCAGCCTAGTTGACCGTGAATGTCAGAAGGTGATTTGTGAACCGCTGGGCCGTAATTACCGCGTCAGTATGCCGCTTATAGCCTTTCGCTCCGGAAAAAACATGAAGCATCTCGGAGGTGCAGCATGAGTATGGAGCTGATGGTTAAAGCGATGAAAATTCGAGTGGGTAATCCATTGCGAAAACTGGTTCTGATCAAGCTGGCTGATAATGCCAGCGATCAGGGTGAGTGCTGGCCCAGCTACCAGCATATTGCTGACCAGTGCGAGATTAGCAAACGTTCTGTGATGAATCATATTGCGGCCCTCTGTGAGTCCGGGCTGGTAAAAAAAGTCACCCGGAAAGGTGAAAAAGGTAACTCAAGTAATATCTATCTTCTTCATCTTGATGGTGCAGGAGATTCACTAGGGGGTAGTGCAAATAATTCACTATCTGGTGCAGCAAATTCACCAGGTAGTGCAGGAGTTGCACCAGGGGGTAGTGCAGGAGATTCACCCAGAACCAGTCACTCTTTTGAACCAGTCAAAGAACCAGTCAATGAACCAATAGCTGTTGGTGCATCTGCTGATGAGTCTGTGCGAGTTCGTTCAAACCGACCGGAATACTCTCCGGAGTTTGAGCAGGCATGGCTGGCATACCCCAAACGTGCTGGTGGCAATTCAAAATCAGCAGCCTTCAAAGCCTGGAAAGCCCGTTTGAATGAGGGGGTAAACCCCGAAAACATGCTGGAAGGTGTGAAACGCTACTCGTGCTGGGTATCTGCGATGGGTAACAGCGGCACACAATTTGTGAAACAGGCTGTCACGTTCTTTGGTCCGGATCGTCATTTCGAAGAATCCTGGGAAGTTCCTGCGGTATCTGCAGCCAGACGCGAGGACCCGTACTTCAAAGCCAGTTACGACAACGTGGACTACAGCCAGATCCCGGCAGGATTCAGGGGGTGATTATGAGTCTTTTGAATGAAGTTCAGAAATTCATTGAAGCCCATCCGGGGTGTACTTCCGGAGACATTGCGGATGCTTTTGCAGGTTACTCACGGCAGCGCGTTCTGCAGTCAGCAAGCAAGTTACGTCAGAGTAGGCGTGTGGCTCACCGTTGTGAAGGGGATACACGCAGACATTTCCCACGCCTGACTGAGAGAGCGCAGGAGCCGGAACCACAACCAGTTCGTGAAACCAGACCTGTGCGCAATTTCTATGTCGGCACTAACGATCCCCGGGTGATTTTGTGCCTGACCCGCCAGGCTGAAGAACTGGAGTCAAGGGGCTTATACCGTCGTGCTGCAACCGTGTGGATGGCGGCATTCCGTGAAAGCCACTCCCAGCCAGAACGAAACAATTTTCTGGCTCGTCGTGAGCGGTGCTTACGGAAAAGCAGCAAGCGCGCTGCATCGGGTGAAGAGTAGTATCTGTCAGGGAATTACGTGGGGGCTTAATGAGTAATAAATATTGCCAGGCGCTGGTGGAACTGCGGAACAAACCAGCCCATGAACTCAAGGAAGTGGGCGATCAGTGGCGCACGCCGGACAACATTTTCTGGGGAATTAACACCCTGTTTGGCCCGTTTGTTCTGGATCTGTTCACTGACGGTGATAACGCCAAATGTGCTGCGTATTACACGGCGGAAGACAACGCGCTGGCGCATGACTGGTCAGAACGTCTTGCGGAGCTTAAAGGGGCTGCCTTTGGTAATCCCCCATACAGCCGCGCCAGTCAGCATGAGGGGCAATACATCACCGGCATGCGTTACATCATGAAACATGCCAGTGCCATGCGTGATAAGGGGGGGCGCTATGTTTTCCTGATCAAAGCTGCCACCAGCGAAGTGTGGTGGCCGGAAGATGCAGACCATATTGCTTTTATTCGCGGGCGTATTGGTTTTGAACTGCCTGCCTGGTTTATCCCGAAGGATGAGAAGCAGGTGCCGACAGGCGCTTTCTTCGCTGGTGCTATTGCTGTTTTCGATAAGACCTGGAAGGGACCGGCAATCAGCTACATCGGGCGCGATGAACTTGAGGCATGTGGTGAGGCGTTTCTGGCGCAGGTTCGCCAGCAGGCGGAAAAACTGGTCAGGGAGATGGCGGCATGACGACGTTAACTCAATGCCAGCAGCAGGTGCTGGATATGCTGATTTCTTATCAGAAAGAACGTGGCTTCCCGCCAACCAATCAGGAGGTGGCAACCATGCTGGGATACCGTTCAGTGAATGCAGCGGTGGAGCATCTTCGCGCACTGGAGAAAAAAGGCGTCATCACGATAAAGCGTGGCGTGGCCCGGGGGATAACGCTTCATACCGCGGTGAAGGACGACGACAGCGAGGTGGTCGGGATTATCCGCGCACTGCTTGCCGGTGAGGAAAACGCAAGGCTGCGTGCAACCCACTGGTTACATGAGAGGGACCTGAAAGTATGAAGCTGATCCTGCCTTTTCCGCCCAGCGTGAACACGTACTGGCGACACCCCAACAAAGGGGCGTTTGCTGGTAAGAGCCTGATAAGCTCGGCGGGGCGAAAATTCCAGAGCGCGGCGTGCGCAGCAATAGTTGAGCAGTTACGTCGTCTGCCGAAACCAACGTCGGCACCTGCTTCAGTGGAGATCGTGTTGTTTCCTCCGGATAACCGGATCCGCGATCTGGACAACTATAACAAGGCGCTGTTTGACGCCCTGACCCACGCGGGTGTGTGGGAAGACGACAGTCAGGTGAAAAGAATGCTGGTGGAGTGGGGACCGGTTATCCCGAAAGGGAAGGTCGAGATCACTATCAGTAAGTACGAGAAAACGGCGGGTGCAGCCGCCTGATCAAGAGGAGAAACGAAGTATGAATAATCTGATGGTCATTGATGGTATTGAAGTTCGTCGTGATGCTTATGGGCGTTACAGCCTGAACGATCTGCATCGCGCAGCAGTAGCATCTGGTGCAAATGCCAGAACCAAGGAGCCGGGAAAGTTTCTTTCCAGCCAACAAACTGTTGAGCTTGTTCATGAATTGACCAACACCCAGAATTTGGGTGTTGACCCGGTGAGTGTGATTCATGGGGGAAATGAACGGGGAACGTATGTCTGCAAGGAACTGGTGTATGCCTATGCAATGTGGATCAGCCCGTCATTCCATCTGAAGGTGATCCGTACTTTCGATATGGTAACCAGCGCACCGGAAAAATTATCCGGACAGGCTGCTGACAAGATGCAGGCTGGCGTGATCCTGCTGGACTTTATGCGCCGGGAGTTAAACCTGTCTAACTCTTCAGTGCTTGGTGCCTGTCAGAAACTCCAGGAGGCTGTTGGCTTACCGAATCTGGCACCGCGCTATGCCATTGATGCTCCTGCTGATGCACACGATGGCTCAAGTCGCCCGACACTGTCACTGAGTGCACTGCTGAAACAGTATGGTATACGCCTGACGGCTAATCAGGCATATCACCAGATGGTGAAACTGGGGATCGTCGAGCAGCGCGAACGATACAGCCGTACCGCGATTAACAACATCAAAAAATTCTGGTCGCTGACAGCGAAAGGTTGCATGTTCGGCAAGAACATCACCAGTCCCGCAAATCCGCGCGAGACGCAGCCGCATTTCTTCGAATCCCGATTCCCTGAGCTGTTAAAGCTGCTCGATACCGTTCATTGAGGTGACCGTGAGAGCACTACTGACCCCTGAAATTGCCCCGCGTATGGGGATCGTATTGTTCAGGCCAGGTTCAGAGCTGATGCCCCTGTTTATGCAGGGGCGTGTCCTGCTGGAGCCTGAGCCGGAGCGTTATTCATCTTTCGCCAGTGGTGCCGTTCCGGCGGCATCACAACCGCTGGCGGATGATCCTGCCGTTCGGGCCGTGTTCCGCAATGAGGCAGTGATCCGTCGTGCTGGTGGCGTGGAATGTCTTGAAAGCTGGTTACTTCGTGAAAAAGGCTGCCAGTGGCCTCATTCCGACTGGCACAGCGAGAACATGACCACAATGCGACACGCTCCGGGTGCAATCCGTCTGTGCTGGCACTGCGATAACCAGCTGCGCGATCAGTTCACGGAACGGCTGGAATCAATGGCAACGGATAACTGTACCCGCTGGGTGTTGTCTGTTGTGCGTCGGGATCTCGGTTTTGATGACAGTCACGTTGTGACAATGCCGGAACTGTGCTGGTGGCTGATTCGTAATGATCTGGCGGATGCCTTACCGGAAAGTGCAGCCCGTAAGGCACTGAGATTACCGAAGCCTGTTGTGCCGTCTGTTACCCGGGAAAGTGACCTTGTGCCTTCGGTTCCTGCCACCAGCATCATCCAGGATAAGGCGAAAAAGGTGCTGGCGCTGAAAGTGGATCCGGAGTCGCCGGAGTCTTTTATGTTACGCCCAAAACGTCGCCGCTGGGTTAATGAAAAGTACACGCGTTGGGTTAAGACACAGCCGTGTGCATGTTGTGGAAAGCCCGCTGATGATCCCCACCACCTGATAGGTCACGGTCAGGGTGGAATGGGAACAAAAGCGCATGACCTTTTTGTGTTGCCTTTGTGCAGAAAGCATCACGACGAGCTGCATGCGGATACCGTGGCATTTGAAGAGAAGTATGGCTCCCAGCTGGAGCTGATATTTCGTTTTATCGATCGTGCGCTGGCAATTGGCGTGCTGGCCTGATTTTGTGGAGAAAGTTGATGCGTGATATTCAAATGGTTCTTGAACATTGGGGGGCATGGGTGGCAAATAATCACGAGGATGTCACCTGGTCGTCTATTGCTGCAGGATTTAAAGGACTAATCCCTTCAAAAGTAAAATCCCGCCCGCAATGTTGTGACGATGATGCGATGATCATTTGTGGGTGCATGGCTCGCTTGAAAAAGAACAACAGCGATTTGCACGATTTATTAGTGGATTATTATGTAGGTGGTATGACGTTTATGGCGCTTGCCCGTAAACATGGGCGTTCTGATTGCTGGGTTGGGCGTTTATTGCAAAAGGCTGAAGGTGTAGTTGATGGCATGTTAATGATGTTAGAAATTGAGCTAGAGATGGATCGTTAGAAGACCTCTTATTGAGGGGGTAATTGAATCAGTTTAATGTGTGGGGAGTCGATTTATTCTCCCCATTTTATTTAATTAATTTACTTAAGGTTTTAATTCATCAAGACGTTGTTGGATAGTGTTTTTGCTTGCGTTGTCTGTTATAGCCATTTGTTGTACTTGCCCCATTGCCATTTGAGTTTCCATCCACATATCGGCCCACACTTTTGTATCGTTATTAACTTGAGCGATAGTAAATCTGACTTTTGATACCGGGGTTGTTGAATAGGCATTGCCGATTAACATTTGTCCAAAAACGGCAGAGCCGCCTTCCAGTTCTTTACCACATATAACACTGCTGTTATCCGCGTTGTAAATTATCAACCCTCTACTATTGCAGTAATTCACAAGGGCATCTTTGACTTTATCTTTTGTCGTATTTTGATAAACCCCCTCAGGTTTTCCTGATTGAGTTTTCTTTATCAATGGTACGGAAGAAGTACAACCTGAAATGATAGTTGCGCTAAGTAATAGTACAGTTATTTTATTCATGTTTCTTATCCATTGTTAAGGGCATACCCACACAATTATTTTTATTGGAGATGAATAATCAACCGTTTACAATCGTAAAAAATCAAATATGCTGTTAAGAGTGGTTACTTCGCCACACAACTTAAACCCGCCGCTGAGCGGTTTTTTTGTACCTGTAAACTTGGTGCAGTACAGTAAACACGCTGGTGGTTGCGAATACGGTTTTTTCATCTTGCTGGCTTTTTCGACAGACGAATAAGCAAATATTGAATTCTTGTTATTTATTTGTATTATCTCTGCGGTTCCGAGGGAAGGGCAAATTAAGCGTCCGGGCATCTCACCTACACCTGAGGAACCAAGGCCGACTTAGCTCAGTAGGTAGAGCAACTGACTTGTAATCAGTAGGTCACCAGTTCGATTCCGGTAGTCGGCACCATATGCGGACATCGTATAATGGCTATTACCTCAGCCTTCCAAGCTGATGATGCGGGTTCGATTCCCGCTGCCCGCTCCAGTTAGAGTCTTTCAGTCTGCGATGATGGGAAATCCCGGAGTGACTGAAAGACGTTTAAGTTATGAATGATCGCCTTTTTTTGCAAAATTGCTGTGCAGAAATACTAACCTTCGGGCAGGCGATCATTCATAAGCACTCTGCTTTTATTCCGATTAACTGTGGGTGGTTTGTTGGATAGAGTGCTTTCCTTACTGTATATATCGTTTCGCCCGCTTTTGCGGTTTTTTCTTTTCAAATCCCTTTCATTTCTCAGTGTAAAACTACGCCATCCGTTATTTGCGGAGGTGAGGTCATGAAATCCATGGACAAAATTTCAACGGGCATTGCCTACGGCACCTCCGCAGGCAGTGCTGGCTACTGGTTTTTACAGTGGCTTGATCAGGTCAGTCCGTCACAGTGGGCTGCGATTGGTGTACTGGGGAGTCTGGTTCTGGGCTTCCTGACTTATCTGACAAATCTGTACTTCAAAATCAGAGAAGACAAGCGTAAGGCTGCACGGGGAGAGTAATTCAATGACTCAAAACTATGAACTGGTTGTGAAAGGAGCCCGCAATTACGAGGATAAAGTTGCGGTAACTGTAGCATTACAGGACAAAGAACGCTTTGACGGTGAAATTTTTGATCTGAACATCAACCTTGAGCGACAGGGTGGAGCAGCTCTTGAATTTTACGAGGAAGAGGCAATAAAACAGGCAAAGGCATTGTTCCGGGATGTTGCAGCCAAGTTATGTGAAGGGAGGGCGTTGCATGAAAAGCGCCCCTGTTTTGAGCCGCGGTATACCATAAAAATTAACAGTTCAGATAATACGATACTGTCTGTAAAGGATGATATTGAATCACGTATTGAACAACTGGAGTGCTATATCTCTGAATTGAAAAAAAGCACCCCAACAAAAGATGAGGTGCTTGCATTAGACGAAATGAAAGAAACTATTCTTGATCGCGCGGTGCGTCTAAGCTGCGCTTCACGGTTGAAAGAGCATTTTCAGCAGCCTTGAGGACTCTTTTATCATTACGAGCATCGGTCTTTGGTATCTCTTTAATTAGATGTTCCATTTCGGCGATCAGGTAATTTGACACGGCGTTATTCTTACCTAGTGCGTCCATGGCTTTGATTATCTTTGGGAGAAGAAAACCGACCTGTAACTCAAGAGTAAAAATTCTGTCAAAAAGCGCTGTATATTCTTTGCTATTTTCTTCACTCATATCTGTTCCTTATCTTTGCGAGGCAGCCATCTCGCCTTGTTGAGTTTACGCCAGTGTCCTACCACTGACGGGCTGAATGCTTAACATATCCAGGGTTCAGAAACCGATAAATCCTGATAAATATCCATGAACGCAAAAATCAAATACGGCCTGTCAGCTGCAGTTCTGGCACTGATTGCCGTCGGTGCGCCTGCGCCTGATATTCTCGACCAGTTTCTGGATGAAAAAGAAGGTAACCACACAACGGCATACCGCGATGGTTCCGGTATATGGACCATCTGTCGTGGTGCCACAATGGTGGATGGTAAGCCCGTCATACCGGGAATGAGGCTGTCGAAGGAAAAATGCGACCAGGTTAACGCTATTGAACGTGATAAGGCGCTGGCATGGGTGGAGCGCAATATTAAAGTACCACTGACCGAACCACAGAAAGCGGGTATAGCGTCATTTTGTCCCTATAACATTGGCCCCGGTAAGTGTTTCCCGTCGACGTTTTATAAGCGGCTGAATGCCGGTGATCGTAAGGGTGCATGCGAGGCGATTCGCTGGTGGATAAAAGATGGTGGGCGCGATTGCCGCATACGTTCAAATAACTGCTATGGGCAAGTTATTCGTCGTGACCAGGAAAGCGCATTAGCCTGTTGGGGGATAGATCAGTGAGCAGAGTCGCCGCGATTATTTATGCTCTGGTTATCTGCATCATCGTCTGCCTGTCGTGGGCGGTCAATCATTACCGTGATAACGCCATCGCCTATAAAGAACAGCGTGATAAAAAAGTCAGTGAGCTGAAGCAGGCGACCGCCACCATTACTGACATGCAGCAGCGCCAGCGTGCTGCTGATGCACTCGATGCTAAATACACGAAGGAGTTAGCTGATGCGAAAGCTAAAAATGATGCTCTTCGGCGCAAGCTTGATAATGGTGGTCGGGTGTTCGTCAAAGGAAAATGCCCTGTGCCATCCTCAGCCGAAACCTCCAGCGCCTCCGGTATGGGCAATGATGCCACCGTCGAACTCTCTCCAGTTGCTGGACGAAACGTTCTCGGTATCCGGGACGGAATCATCAGAGACCAGACAGCACTGAGAACGCTTCAGGAATATATCAGGACGCAATGCCTTCGATGATAGAGATAATTTTACTCATCATCCTTCACATCTGGCTCTGTAGACAGGGTGGTGATCACTTCTGGAGTGAATCCAGATTAAACATCTCATTGCTGATGCTTAAAGTTGAGCATTTGGCGCGCGGTAAGGGGCTGCGTTTAGATAAGAGCCAGTCATCACAAACACCAGGATTTAGCCTCGCATTCGCGGGGCTTTTTATTGCAACAAAGGTAAAGACGATGGATGAAGAATATCGTAAAGACCTGCAACTGTGGTTTGGTCTTACGCATGCCTCGTTCTGCGTGATGCCGCGAGTATTCATGGAGGCTATGCCTCCAGAATGGCAAGAGAAGATGGCTCAGTTGCTTTTTGAGTATAGCGACACGATCAAAACGGATGTCTGCGGAGTTCACAGCTGTTTTGTTACTGCCAAAGACGGCAACAACCGCTTTATGAGGATGCCAGAAGATATTCTGAACTATCGTCATCCTCGACGTGAATTTATCGAATCATTTCTGAAGAAGTAGCCATTACAAAGCCTATCTACGGGTGGGTTTGATAATGGCTTATACCCTGCACGGGATAACTTAACTGATATCCCTTTTAACGGATAAACGGAGCCAACAATGGCAGAGAATGTCGGCATTATGGCAGTGAAATTTGGATAAATCGGGGATTAGAAAGATAGAGGCGAGCCGGTCAGGTAGAAATGAATCAGGCTCAAAGTGAAGCGGAAAAGGTCTGTGGCACAAACTGATGCTGCCATAATTACAGCCTGATGACTTGTGGAATGAAACATGTTGAACCTCCTTAATTGATGTGATTCGAGTGAGGAAGGCATTCTGTCCTTCTATAGTGTCCAGTAAATCAAACAGGAGGCTTGTCTCACGTGTGAGACAAGCCTCTCCATTAGCGAGTTGTATTGATTACAACTCTTCAAAGAGTTCATTACTGGGTAGATGAAAATAGTTTCACGACGAATGGAGGAGACTATGTCGGTGGCTTCTTCATTGGAGTACATATGCTCCCTCGAACCTCAAAAGCATGCCGAGTTCGCGGCTGCCGCCATACCACGACTGACCCGTGTTGAAGCTCCGTAATTGATGTTATTCGAGTGAGGAAGGCATTCTGTCCTTCTATAGTGTCCAGTAAATCAAACAGGAAACTTGCCTTACGCGTGAGACAAGCCTCTCCCATCAGTGAGTTGTATTGATCTCGACTCTTCAAAGAATTCATTACTGGGTAGATGAAAATAGTTTCACGATGAATGGAGGAGGCTATGTTGGTGGCTTCTTCATTGGAGTACATATGCCCCCACGAACCCCAAAAACCTGCCGTGTTCGCGGCTACCGCAATACCACCACAGATCCGTCAGGCTATTGCAAAAGCCACAAAAGCGAAGGCTGGAAGCAATACAAGCCGGGCCAGTCCTGTCATCAGCGCGGTTATGGTTCGCGGGGTTGTCCCTCATGCTCGCCAGTCCTGTGCGGGGGTGGAAGAAACAGGACACTCACACAGATTCTTGTGGGTCGATGCTATTCCTTTCTGGATTATCCCGATGCCATTCATGCAAGGGCTGTATAAGACGTTCGTCATGGCTGTCAGGCTGACGGGTCCTCCCGGTGGGGTGGCCTGCCACGGGGCGGGAGCGTCGCGGAAAAAGGCTAGTTTTTGCATTTTTATCGGCCACCATCATCTTTGCACCTTATTGATTATTAATGGTTATTTGTTTTTTGTATGTCGAATTGAGTGTTTTTTGTTCGACATCGAACGCGTTTTCTTAAAGTTGTTCGCACGATGCATGTTTAAAGCTCTCCGGAGGAAATATGGATCATGAGTTGAAAAACCTGGTGCTGAATATTAATCAACTGGCGGCTTTATCTGGTCTGCACCGCCAGACTGTCGTGGCAAGACTGAAAAACATTCGTCCCGCTGGTGGACATGACAAACTCAAGCTATACCGGTTGACCGATATTCTGACTGAATTTATGGGGTTACCACCGCCGGTTGCTGAGGGCGAAATGGATCCACATGAACGCAAAGCCTGGTATCAGTCTGAACGTGAGCGTCTTAAGTTCGAACAGGAAACGGCACAACTCATTCCGGCCAGTGATGTCAGACGGGAGTTTGCCATCTGGGCAAAAGCGGTCGTGCAGGTGCTGGAGACATTACCGGATATTCTGGAACGTGACTGCGGCCTGCAGCCTGCCGCTGTGAGCCGTGTTCAGTCCATTATTGATGATCTGCGCGATCAGATAGCCCTGCGGGTGACCGAAGCAGGTGCGGATGATGAGGAGGAATTACAGCAGGAGGAGTAATGCTGAATCAGGAAACCGCAAAGGCAGCACGAACCGATTCAGGTTATATCCTTCGCGCACCGAGACGAATGCGGGTTGCTGATGCCGTTGCTCAGTATATGCGGGTGCCCATGGGGGCCGGGAATTCAGTCCCGTGGGATCCGCTGGTGGCACCGTATGTTATTGAGCCGATGAACTGCCTGGCCTCGCGTGAATACGACGCAGTGATATTTGTTGGCCCGGCACGAACTGGCAAGACTATCGGCCTGATTGACGGCTGGGTGATTTACAATGTGATTTGCGATCCTGCTGATATGCTGATCATTCAGATGACGGAGGAAAAAGCCCGCGAACACTCCAAAAAACGACTTGCCAGAACGTTTCGCGTCAGCCCGGAAGTGGTCAGTCGCCTGAGTCCGAACAAAAATGACAACAACGTTTATGACAGAACATTCCTTGCTGGCAACTACCTGAAAATCGGCTGGCCGTCAGTCAATATCATGTCCTCATCAGATTATAAATGCGTGGCGCTGACGGATTATGACCGTTTTCCGGAAGATATTGATGGCGAGGGGGATGCCTTCTCTCTTGCCTCAAAACGTACCACCACATTTATGTCCAGTGGTATGACGCTGGTGGAGAGTTCCCCCGGCAGGGATGTGAAGGATGTGAAATGGCGACGGACTTCACCGCATGAGGCTCCACCAACCACGGGGATACTGTCGCTCTATAACCGTGGCGATCGCCGTCGCTGGTACTGGCCCTGTCCACACTGTGGTGAGTATTTTCAGCCCTGCGGCGATGTGGTTGCTGGTTTCCGTGATATTGCCGATCCCGTGCTGGCAAGTGAGGCGGCTTATATTCAGTGTCCTTCCTGTTCAGGACGGATTATGCCTGAACAAAAACGTGAGCTGAACGGACGTGGGGTCTGGTTGCGGGATGGTGAATCCATCAATGCGGATGGCAGTCGTTATGGTGATCCCCGACGCTCACGTATTGCGTCATTCTGGATGGAGGGTCCGGCAGCTGCTTACCAGACACTCTCGCAACTCGTTTACAAACTGCTTACTGCAGAACAGGAATACGAGACAACCGGAAGTGAAGAAACACTCAAGACGGTTATCAATACCGACTGGGGATTACCTTATCTTCCCCGTGCCAGCATGGAGCAACGAAAAAGTGAACTGCTTGAGCAGCGGGCAGAGCCAGTTCCTTCCCGCAGTGTGCCAGATGGCGTTAATTTCCTTGTGGCGACAGTGGATGTGCAGGCGGGACGTCATCGCCGTTTTGTGGTTCAGGTAACGGGCTATGGCAGCCGTGGCGAACGCTGGATTATTGATCGTTACAACATCACGCAGTCATTGCGCGGTGACAGCGACGGGGAGAGCCAGCGAATTGATCCGGCCAGCTATCCGGAAGACTGGGATGTCCTGCTGACGGATGTTTTTCATAAAAGCTGGCCGCTGGCCTCCGATCCTTCTCAACAAATGCGACTGATGGC
>SKEY01000788.1_pt1 | contig 47786 bp, 38 predicted proteins | sample 4843871 | NCBI WGS metagenome assembly SKEY01 (sample SAMN11008797, study PRJNA524170) | human gut metagenome | biome: Human fecal sample; material: Feces; isolation source: fecal sample from pouch patient p36 | host: Homo sapiens | place: Israel: Tel-Aviv | collected 2016-12-04
GTACAGCACCTTGTCGCCGACCTTGACGTCGACCGGGATACGCTCGCCGGCGTCGTTACGACGGCCCGGGCCGACAGCCAGGACTTCACCCTGCTGCGGCTTCTCCTTGGCATTGTCCGGAATGAACAGACCGGAAGCGGTCTGGGTCTCGGCTTCCGCCTGCTTGACGATGATCTTGTCTTCCAACGGTGTGAGTGAGATCGACACTGTGGACCTCCTCTTTCTAAAGAGAAATCGATACTTACCGCGCCGGGACCCGCTAGCAAGAGGCTGACGATCACTTACGGCGTCGTCCTTTCGCGCTGTGACTTATCCTAGCGCGATTATTAGCACTCTGCCAACTCGAGTGCTAACGCTCTGAGAGAAATTATCAAAAAAGCCTGAAACCATGCGGTTCCAGGCTTTGTAAAAAACGGTTCAAGCGTTTCGTCAGGCGCTACGACGGGCCAGAATGGCCTCCAGGCCGGTGCCTAGGGAGTCCGAAGTCACATCCGGAGCCTCCACATCGGCACGTACTTCGGCATCGTGGAATCCCGGAACGTCGACCTCTCTGAGGTGCACGCCCTCATCCACGCGGGCGGCGGCCTCATCGGCATCCATGCTGCCCATTGCGTCGCTTGGCGGAATCAACGGCTCAGCCTCGTCGGAAGGCGTTTCGACGGGCACGGCCTTGGCCACTTGTTTGGTGGATTTGATCTCCATGCTTTCCGGAGCATCCACCTCAACGTCGGCACCGTCGCGAGGCGCACCCAACGAGAAGGAAATCAAGTCCTGCGTGGACTTGACGGCAACGGTTTTGGCTTCTTCGGCCATATTGTCTCGCTCATCGTGGATGGACAGTCCCACTTCCTTGACGTCAGCGGGCGCGGCATCCGCACGTTCGGTTGTCTGGTCGACGGCCTTCTCGGCAGTCTGCGTCTCTTCCTTGGAAGACATCTCTTCCTTGCGCCGTTTCACCGCGGCGTCCCGATCGGCCTTGCCGCGGGCGATCGCCTGGCGAATCTCCCCCTCGGGAACGACATCGGTCTTCAACTGCTCGTCGACGACCTTGCGGGCTTCGGCCAGCTCCTGCGCGCGCAGTCTGGCACGTTCCGCCTGCTCCGCCTGCGCACGTTTGCGTTCGGCGGCGGCACGCTTCTTCACCTTGGCATGGTATCTGGCGACCTTCCGCTCCCACGCCACGGCCTGCTTGGACGCACGCACACCCAACGCGAGCACCGCGGCCAGCAACGCGGCCGGAATGAGCGCGAACAGCGGGCTGAAGTGCAGTGCGAACGCACAGACCAGCACAACGACCGTGATTGTCAGCAATGAGACGGCGATGGCGCGCCTCCTGCGGACCGCGGCGTGACGAAGGGCGCGAATTTCCGCGATCCGTTCTTCGGATGTTGCGCCTTTGCGCGCCTCTGTGGACTGCATCAGTACCCCTTTCGCTGCCGCGACGGTCTCATCGGAAAATCGCGTTCCGCTGTCGGCATCCACCAGATGCAACGACGGTGAAAAGCGGTCCTCGCGATGTTCGATCACCCTCTTCATGCCTTTAATCGTCCTTCTGGGCAACCAAATGAGCATCAGGATGACAACGATCGCAAGCACGACCACCGTGCTTAACGATTCATAACCCATATGTCATAAGAATAGGTGACATTCCGACATTCGAGGCGAGTCCTCCCCGGCGTGTCGAATCAGGAGGGTGAATTCCCGGTCATCAGACGCGCGGTGAAACCGTTTGGCGCGTCCTCGGCCATCAATACGTAGCTTTCATGATCGCGCCATTGGCCGTTGACGTACATATACGCGCGCCGCACCCCCTCCAACGTTGCTCCGACCTTGCGTGCGACGGCACGGGACCGCTTGTTTTCCGGCAAAATGTCGATTTCCATGCGATGCAGTCGAGGTCCGGTCGGGTCGAACATGGCCCAATCCGCCAACAACGCCACCGCCATCGGCGCGTAGCCACGCCCGGCGCAACGCTCGTCCACCCAATAGCCGACCACGCCGGAACGCATCGCGCCGTAGCAGATCGCGCCCAACGAGATCTGCCCGACGATACGGCCATGCTGTTCGATGGCGAACACGGCACCGGTACCGGCCCGTTCGTTGCGCCGCAGTTGTTTCATCCATTCCTTGTAGGTGATGGGGGCGCCGTGCAGCGGGTCGCCGGATTCCCACGGCTTGAGCCAGGCATCGTTGCGCCAGCGAACCTCGTTCCACTCGTCATAGTCGGCACCCGTCAACGGGCGCAGACTCACCGGGACGCGCATGCTGTGCGATTGGATGAATTCCGGCATTTCAAAGGAATTATTCCCCGGACGACGCATCATGTCGCTCAAGGATTGCAAAATCGTCACCCTTCCATTGTGCCCCACCCATACCCCATGTTCCGTTTCCCACGCAATCGAACCGTGGTACAACGAACGATATGGACATGTATGAGCAACAACGCGAGCTGAAACGGCAGTGGCGCGCGGCTGCGATCGAACGACGAAAGCGGACGTCCGCCGACCAGCGTCGCGAAGCGGGACGGCTGCTTGCCGAACACGCATTGGAAGCGTCGCTGATTCGACCGCGATCGACCGTCGCGGCCTTCGCCTCGATGGGCAGTGAAATATCGATGATGCCGTTGCTCGAAGCGATGTTCGACGCGGATTGCCGTGTTTTGGTGCCGCGTCTGGGTGCTGGCATGGAAGTCGGCTGGAGTGAGCTGAACGGTCTTGACGATCTGCGCGACCAGCGCAATGCTGATGGTTCCATCAACACACATCGCCCGCAGGAGCCGGAAAACGCAGCGGAAGGACCGGAAGTTCTCACTTCGGCCGAGCTGATCATTGTGCCAGCGTTCGCTGTGGACGAACATGGTTTCCGATTGGGGCGCGGCGGCGGTTGGTACGACCGCGCTTTGGAGCATCGTAGCAGCACCGCGCGCGTGGTCGCCGTTTGCTGGCCTTGGGAGCCGACCGACGAGACCGTGCCGCATGAGCCGCATGATATTCCCGTCGACGGCGTGCTCACGCCGGATGGTTATGCCGATGTCCGAGGATAGGACGGTTGCGGGGCCGTCTCAGGGAACGTACTAGGATATGTCCCGTTAAGAAATTTGGGATTGTGCGTAAAGCGAGGATATCGTGCCTACTTACCATTACCGTTGCAAGAACTGCAACTACGACTTCACCGAGCAGCAGTCGTTCACCGACGATCCGATCACCGTATGCCCGGAATGCGGCGAGGAGCAGGTCCGCAAGGTTTATTCCGCGGTGCCGATCGAGTTCAAGGGGTCCGGCTTCTACCGCACCGACAAATCCAAGTGACCCACAGGCGCGGAATCCAACGCGACACGCCGAAGATTGTGGATAACTCCCATTCTCCGACCACAACCCCGGATTCCGCTTGCCGTGGTCATAACAATCAGGTCATCATGCATGCATGATGACCTTTTTTCATTCCTTGATGGACCGCCGGCCACATTCGAGTTTGCGCACATCGACGGCTTCGGAAGGACGGACCGCGCGCACGACGCGTCTGCAACGAGACCGTCATGGTTCGACTGCCGCATCGTTGGAAGCCAGACGAAGCAACGCACGCCTGCATCGGTTCCTCGCCGCATTGTGCGCTGGCCTGACGGTATTCGCCACGCTGCAATGCGTACGCGCAGCCATCGCCACGCAGCCTATTGTGGTCGCGGTGCGGAATGTCGCCAAAGGCACGGCCATCACACGCGAAGCCGTGGAGTTACGTGAGGCGCCGAGCGATGGCTCGCTGAGCAACGCCTTCCATACGCTTGACGACGCCGTCGGCCTGATCGCACAGGTGGGCATCGGCGCGCACGATGTGCTTATGTCGGGCATGGCCCGTGCGTCCCCCGTTGTGCCGCAGGGCCATACGAGTATCGAAGTGCGTTTGGCAAGTGTGGCCGGCGGTTTGATTCCCGGAGACAAGGTGACACTTTCCAGCGCCACCATGACAGATGCTGAGATGCAGTCCGGCACACCGAATGTCGCGGATATGCCGAACGGTACGGAAACGCCGTCCGGCATGGCTAATGATATGCCGGACGGTGGTGTGGATGCGCAGTTACGCACGATCTGCGCCGAAGCGCTGCTGACCGGCAAACCGGCTAAGGATGCGCAAGGCAATACCATCGCGGTGTTCGCCATGCCGCCCAATGAGGCGGCCGTCGTGTTGCGGGTTCAGGAATACAGTGCGGTCATCGCCACCATCAATTAATGGCTGATAATCCTAATCGATAGCTGGCCCCGGCTGGACGTATCAGCGGCCGCGTTCGGAGAAGACCGCCCAATGTGGCGGAAGCTCGTTTAGGATGCGCTTGTCGTCATCCGCCTCGCGTTGGCGCTTGGTGAGCACGTCCGAAGGTTCGAGTTTGACGCCATCGGCATCGAACAGTTCCGTACCTTGGCGGACCACGCGCTTATGCTTGCGTGCGGTCCGCCGCGTGGCGGAATAACTGAGTGTGGAGTGTGTCTCGGACTGGGTCTGCGAATCGTCATGCTCCATGACGTTTTCGATATGCTCGGCGCTCACCGTTCCTCCCGGTACAGGCTTCCCAGTCGTGCCACGATGCGGTCAACTTCCTTATCGGGGTTCACGAACGCGCCGACGCTCCATACCGTCATCACCGACCAGCCAAGCGATTCGATGTCCTGCAGCAGCACGCGATGACGTTTCCTGGTGGATTGCAGTCCCATGAACTGCGCGTCATCGGTGAGCACGGCCAAAGCGAACGGCTCGCCTTTCAGACCAACCACCAACGGCAGTTTGAGTCCGTCATCGAAACCGTAATCGACGGCCACGTCCAAGCCGCGTTCGCGGATCCTCTCGGCGAGATCGTTGAAGAGCACGTTCTCTCCGGACTCCTTGATCGCCGGGCGGACCATGCTGTCATCAAGCTGTTCGGCCCAACGCAGCACGGTTTTGAGCGCCTTCGGACCATCCTGATGCAGTCGCTCGTCGTCCATATCGTCGGATGCGAAGGACGAGACAATGTCGAGATGACGGTCCGGTACCGCCAAAGCGTCCAGCAGCATGCCTCGGCCGCCGTCGGATTCCAGCGCGCCGAACTGCTGCAGCAGCCTGCCGTGCGAGGTCTTGGCGTAGCACATCGCAAGAATCGCGTCGGTGGCGTGGGCGCCGGCCACATCGACGATGTCCACGATGCGCACGTGGCGCAGGAACATGCCCATGGCCTTGTCTTTGTTGGCAAGCGACTTGAGCTCGGCACCCAGACGGATGCGGAACGTGTGCGTGAGCGCCACCACGGTAAGCACATACGATGCGGGAACGATGGTGAAACCGGCCGCGCGCTTGCGGATGATATTCACCACTTCGTCGATCTCCTGCTGGCTTGATTCGACCAGGCCGGAATTGATGACCGGCACACCGTTGGCGTCCGGCACGAAATGGTACGCGACTTCGCCTTGGTATCCTTCACGCGCCACATCGCACGGCACGGAGCCGTATCCTTCCGATTCGAGGAAGGCGTTGAGCTTCGGCGCACGGCGAACCGGCCTGTCGGTTATCTTCACGCTTGGCAGCAGTGCGATCAGTCGCTGCAGGCCATCGGATGTGACGGTCTTGCGGTGCGCGATCACCACGACCTGCTTCGCGCGGGCGATGATGCTGAGCAGCTCGATGGACGGAATATGCGCGGCCGTATCGATGATGACGGTATCGGCAAGCGGCGCCGGGTCGGTGATGGCAGCGAGCGTGGCTGGCGTTGCCACCAGAATCGGCTTTGCCGCGGCCAAAATCTGCGGATGCTCCCTGCGCAGCCTGTTCAACGGCACGTTTCGGGAACCGGCAAGCGTGGTATGCAGCAGATTGGCTTCCTGCGTGCGGGAGAAAAGCATGTCGCACAGACGGCGTACGGACTCTTGGGCGACCATCGGTCCAATGGAACGCACGTGTTCGACATCCACCTGGGTGAATCGGTCGGCGGCGCTTTGCATGGCGGAGCCATCCTGGTTGGAAATGATGGCGGAGGACTTCACGATGTCTTCGAAAGCCGTGGTCCACCACGCCAGCTGCAGTTCTCCGGCCACGGCGTCGTTCGGCACGCCGCGGTTGCTCAGGTCCGCCACAAGCTCATCCAGACCGGCCGAATGGAACTCACGTTCCAGACGGGCGCGTTCCGGCAGCGTATCCAACGCCTGCTTGTCGTCATACAGGGCCTTCAGACGCTCTTCCACCTGGTTGAGGTCGACGGTGTCCAGATTGCCGCCCTGCGGTGTGGTGGCGAGCGCCACGTTCAACGCGGTCATATCGTTCGTCAGCTGGTCCTGCGTGTTGATGATGTCGTCGAGTTTGGCGGGCAGCACCGGCCATCCGCCGTGAGGAACGAACATGTGCCACTGTTCGGCCTGCTTGGCCACCACGAGCAGCGCCTCATGCAGGTTCTCCACCTGCGCGCCGACGCGCAGCATCGACTTGGCCTCCTTGATATGGCGGCGACGTTCCCAGAATCCCATGGAGCTGCCTTCGGCCTTGCGCTGGGCCTTGGGCTTGGTGGCCTCGATCATGGAATCGATGTCGCGTTCGAAGATTTCCGGCTGGAAGACGTCGAGCACGCGGCGCAGGTTCTTGAGCACCATGACCTGGCGTCCCCACTCCTGCGCGGTGGTGGGAATCGGGAAGCCGCAGGTCTGCACGGTGCTGGACACCTGTTTGCGGGTGGCGGGCAGCACCTTGCGCAGCAGCTCGACCACACGCTGGTATGCGCTGACCGCTTCCTCTTCGGAATACAGGGAGGCTTTGTACCAGGCGGTGTCCTGCGCGCCGATGGTGTATTCGCCGAGTTCTCCCGCGCGATACAGCTTCTGAGCCCATTCCTCCATCTTGTCCGCGATGGAATGGGCGGACTGCTTGGCCAGACGCACATGCGTGGTCGGATGCGTGGGCAGGACGGCGATTTGTGCGAGGTTCTGGATGGTCTGGTATGCGGACACGCCCCATTCCTGGCTGACGCCGTGCAGGTCGCCCAGATAGCGGGCCAGGCGGGAACGCACACCCACCAGCTCATCCGAAATCTGGTCGAAACGCGAAGTCGCGACGCCGGATTGGAAACCGACTGCGGCTATCAGCTGACGGTCGATTGCCGCATTGGCGCCGTCATCGGCGATGTCCAGCAATTGGCCGCTCATCTCGTTGGCCGCGATCGTCTGCATGAAACGGCGCTTTTGGTCGGTGACGCACGGCACGTACAACACGCTGTGTCCGCCCATCACGCAACGGGAGGCGATTGCCGCGGCCTGTTCGGCCGTGTTGCCGCTGATCGCGCTGTCCACGAAAATCGAATGCCCGGATGCGGCCAGCTGCGCCGCGTATCGGACGGTGTTGTCAACGTCGCCAATCTCGTATTCGCCATGGGGATCGGCGTCGAACGGACTGTATTCGGGAATCTGCGCGTCTTTCAGCGCGTCCGCGGCTTCCTTGTTCCCGGCGAGCGCGTCCAGGACGGTGTTGCCTGTCGGGCCTTGGGACAGCTGGTTGATGATCTGGCGACTTTCCACCAGCATCTGCGAGGACGGGTCCATGAAGCAGCCGAGGATGATGTGACGTTCGATTTCGAAATCGGGGAAAACGCTGGACGCGCGCGCTGTGATGGCCGCGAACACCGCGGACGTTTCGGGGGTGCCGCTTTCGTAATTCGAACCATCGAAGAGCTTGGTCTCGTCCAATGTCACGTTGTTTTCACGCATCACGGCGGCGAAGGCCGCGTTCAGACGCACTCGTCCGGTGAACGCGATGACGGTGCCGTTCTCGATGTTGCGGCCTTCCTTGCGCACTTCGACCGGATACATGAGCACCGGCATCTGGTTGCCTTTCCAAATGGCCACGCCGACCACCAAGGAGAGTTCGCCGACTCCGCTGACACGGCTTTTCGCGTCACGGTCGTCGAGCACGCGTTCCACACGCCTGCCCGCGGCGCGCAGCATGCCGTTGTCTCGGAACAACGAGTCCAAGGTGACGTGTCCTTTGGCGAACAGCTGCGCGATGCCCGATGGGTGCGCATGCGTCAGGTCAAGCTGGGCGCTCAGTTGCGTCACATCCTCAAGCGGGGATGGTGCCAGACCAAGGCGATACTCCTCACGCCATCCGCGAATACGGTCCAACGCGGTGGCCGTCTCTTCGTTTTCGCTCATATACCGACTCACTTCCCTACTGCCTTGCGGTATTCCTCATATCCCGGATTGTGTGCCAAAGCCGCATCGATGTCTTGGTTGCCCAATGCGCCCAACCACGCGTACAGGTCATCGTATAGGGATGGGTTCATGGCGAGGAACGGCAACAGTTCCGGATGACGCGCCATCTGGAACTGCACTGTGAAATCATCCGTGCGTTTGGCGTCATCGGAGGTCAGGCCGTCGACCTCGATGGTCTGCTCCTGCTTGGCGAGGCCGCCTTTGGACACACGGTCGAATACCGATCCCGGTTCGAAGATCGGCTTGAATGCGGCGGTTTCGTCCGGCGCGGGCTGCGATTGGCTGTTTTGCGGGCGGAACCGCTCGTCGTCGTCTTCCGCGGCCACCGTTCCCGGCTGTTCCGTCTGCGGCTGCGTAGCGTGCATCGGCTTCGACTGCTGTTCGGCGGGCTGCTGTTCGGCAGTTTCCGATGTGGGCTGTTCCGCCATCTGCGATTGTTCGGCGGACTGCGTCTGTTCCTGGGCGGACGCGTCAGCCGCATTGTCAGCCTTGTCAACGTTGCCTGTGTTATCGCCAGTGTCGTTCCTGTCGGGCAGAGCGACGGCGATTGGCGTGCTGGGGCGCGCGCTGAACAGCTTGTCCACCGGAATCAGGTTGTTCTTGTTACCGTCATGGGATGCTTCCAAGGGCTGAGCGGCTGTCTCGGTTGAGACGGCAGCCACCTCGGCATCGGTCGCAGCCGCATCAGCGGAATCGGCCGCATCGGCCTCGATCTCAGCTTCAGCCTCGGCCTGCGCTGCGGCGTCGGCGAACAGGTCGCGGGGCTTGTCCGCGGCCACGACGGTTTCCTGAACCAAGGAGACCGAGGGGAATGCATCTTCGAGTTCCGGCTTGTCGGCATGCTCCGGCGTGAAGGTCTGACGTTCCGCCTGGTGCAGAGCATCGGCACGGTCGGTGACATTGCGTGCGTGGAAGAACGTCGTCGGCTCGCCGGCACGCAGATTGAGGATGTCGTCCACGGACATGTCGGCTGCATCCGGTTCCTGCGGAGCCTCGTCGGAGACCGCGTATTCGAACAGGTTCGAAACCGGCTGGCTTGTATCATCCGAGACACCGGAGGTGGCGTCGTCATCCTCGTCATCGTGTTCGAATGCGGATTCGAGCGTAAGACGCACGTCGCCGAACTGCAGGGTCATCGAGTCGATGGGCAGCTTGATGTCCTCGCCTGCGGGCAGGCGCATCAGTTGGCCGTTGTTCGTCACCACGAACGAGCCGTTGGTGGAATGCAGATCTCGTACGGAGCAATTGCCCTGCTTGTCGACGGAGAGGACCGCATGTCTTTTCGACATGGACTTGCCCGGATCCATGATGTCGAGACGAACGAACCCGTCATCCGACAGCGGGCGCAACGGTTTGCGCCCGATTTCCACGCTTTCGCCGTCATGAAGCGTTTTCACGTTGTTTCCGTCAACTTTGACGGTCCACTGCCGCGTCATTCGTCGATCCTCGCTCACCGTTGTCGGCCTTCCTTTCGCACTACACTATCTGCCATTGTGTCATGATTCATCGCGAAAGTAAGGATTCCGAACCGATAAATTGACAACTTTCGCCTAATTCCCCCATTTTAGAACATGCCTGAGTCATGCTCCATATGCGGAAAACCCCGCTGCCTTACGGCAAACGGGGTTTCCACTACAGCTTGGTGATTGCGGCTTGAAGCCGCGCGAATCACTTGAGCTCGACGGTGGCGCCGGCTTCTTCGAGCTGGGACTTGGCCTTCTCGGCGTCTTCCTTCTTGGCCTTCTCCAGGACAGCCTTCGGAGCGCCGTCGACGAGAGCCTTGGCCTCAGCCAGGCCCAGGTTGGTGATAGCGCGGACGGCCTTGATGACCTGGATCTTCTTGTCGCCAACGGCGGAGAGGATGACGTCGAACTCGTCCTTCTCTTCCTCAGCAGCAGCGCCAGCAGCCGGAGCGGCGGCAACAGCGGCGACCGGGGCAGCAGCCTCGACGTCGAACTTCTCTTCGAAGGCCTTGACGAACTCGGAGAGCTCAACCAGGGTCATCTCACCGAAAGCTTCGAGCAGCTCATCGTTGGTGTACTTAGCCATAATGGCTTCCTTTCATTCTTGGCGACGGACTGAATTGAAGAGGTGGCCGTCACCTAAAACAATTGTTTTTCTTTTTTGTGGTTGCTTCATTCATGCGGCGAGCCGCAGCGAAATCAGGCAGCCTTTTCCTGCTTCTCGCGCAGCGCATCGATCGTACGCACGGCCTTGGTCGGCAGAGCGTTGAACAGGTACGCGGCCTTGGACATCGTAGCCTTGATGTCGCCGGCGAACTCGGCGAGCAGCTGCGGGCGAGACTTGAGGTCTGCCAGCTTCTTGGCGCCTTCAGCATCGTAGACGGTGCCATCAGCGAAGCCGCCCTTGATGATCAGTGCCTTGTTGGTCTTGGCGAAGTCACGCAGGGTCTTCGCAGCTTCGATGAAGTCACCCTTCACGAAGGTCACAGCGGTCGGGCCGGCGAGAAGTTCATCAAGACCTTCGATGCCAGCTTCCTTGGCTGCAATGCGAACGAGCGTGTTCTTTGCCACAGTGTAGGAAGTATCGCGGCCTAGCTTTTCGCGCAGTTCAGAGATCTGCGGAACGGTAAGCCCGCGGTACTCGGTCAGGTAGATAGCGTCGGCGTTACGGAACTTGTCCGTAAGCTGAGCGACCACCGCTTCCTTTTCGGGCCTCTTCATGGCGTTCCTTCCTTAGTCAACCGTTGACTGTGAGATTCGGAACACCTCGCAGGGCAATAAAAAAGCCCTGCACGCAGGCAGAGCAACATTCGACCGCTAAGCGGAAAGCCCTTGGTGGGCGTATGTTCTTCAACCTGCGCTGGCTTGGCGAACCAAACTTCGTGAGCGCTTGCACGCTCCAACCAACGGTCTGTGGTTTACAAATAGGTAATTTACTGACCCGTTTGGACTAATCCAGACCGGCGTGTCGCGCCGCCGCAAAAGCAACCCCTTACCAATCGCACGAAATTTCCATGACTTACATAGGTGCTACGTTTGCTTTGTTCAGGGACGCATGTCCCAGGCGAGTCGCGATTCTCGCCGGCGCACGCCACCATATGGCACGCGCCTACCAACCCAAGAAAGATGAGAAAAGAGAAAATGGAGAAATTCTTCCATCTCAAGGAGAACGGCACCACCGTCTCCACGGAGATCATGGCCGGCCTGACCACGTTCTTCGCCATGTCCTACATCATCATCGTCAACCCGCAGATCCTGTCTTCGACCGGTATGCCGTGGGGCGGCGTGTTCCTCGCCACCATCATCGCGGCCATCATCGGCACGCTCGTGATGGGCCTGTTCGCCAACGTTCCGTACGCGCAGGCCGCCGGCATGGGCCTCAACGCGTTCTTCACCTACACCGTGTGCTTCGGCCTCGGCTTCAAGTGGCAGGAAACCCTGTGCATGGTGTTCCTGTGCGGTTTGATCAACATCATCATCACCGTCACCAAGATTCGTAAGATGATCATCCAGGCCATTCCGGAAGTGCTGCAGAACGCCATCGGCGGCGGCATCGGCCTGTTCGTGGCCTACGTCGGCTTCCTCAACGTCGGTTTCTTCACCTTCACCACCAAGTCCGCGGCCAAGAGCGGCGACACCGTGCAGGCCACCCCGGGCCTTGCCGTCATGAACAATCCGACCATCTGGCTGTTCATCATCGGCCTGGTGCTGGCCATCGTGCTCACCGTGCTCAAGGTACGCGGCGGCATGCTGATCGCCATCGCCGTCACCGCGGTCGTCGGCATTCCGATGGGCCAGACCACCATGGCCAACTCCGTGTCCATCGCCGACACCTTCGCCCAGCTGCCGCAGACCTTCGGCGTGATCTTCACCAAGGATGGCTTCCCGGCGCTGTTCTCCGATGTGTCGAAGCTGCCGATCATCCTGCTGACCATCTTCGCGTTCTCCATGTCCGACACCTTCGACACCATCGGCACCTTCATCGGCACCGGCCGTCGTACCGGCATCTTCTCCGCCGAGGACGAGAAGGCTCTTGAGAACGGTTCCGGCTTCTCCTCCAAGATGGACAAGGCCCTGTTCGCCGACTCCATCGCCACCTCCATCGGCGCCATCTGCGGCACCTCGAACACCACCACCTACGTGGAGTCCTCCGCGGGTATCGCCGCCGGCGGCCGCACCGGCCTGACCTCCGTGGTCGTGGCGATCTGCTTCGCGCTGTCCGCCTTCCTCTCCCCGGTCATCTCCGCCGTGCCGTCCGCCGCGACCGCAGGCGTGCTGGTCGTGGTCGGCTGCATGATGGCTTCCTCCTTGAAGGAAATCGAGTGGGGCGACATCTCCGAAGCCATTCCGGCGTTCTTCGCGTCCGTGTTCATGGCGTTCAGCTACTCCATCTCCTACGGCATCGCCGGCGGCTTCATCACCTACTGCATCGTCAAGACCTGCAAGAAGCAGGCCAAGGACGTGCATCCGGTGATCTGGGTCGTGGCCGTGCTGTTCATTCTGGACTTCGTCATCACCGCAGTGCTGTAACAGTCCTTTTCATACGGAAATGGGCGGTTCCTTCAGTGGAATCGCCCATTTTTTATATCGACTTTCGTATCGGTTTGACGCAGATCCGCATTAGATGGCTTGGGAGAACGCGTCGACGAGCGCGGCCATCCAGTCCGTCAGGGAATCGTACTGCTCCGGCATCTGCTCGGTCAGCTCCACGATCGGAATATTGGACGATTTGGCGGCGGTGACGATCTTGCCGGTCAGCTCGGTCTCCTCCTGAATGTTGACCACCAGCAGGCCGACCTTGCCGGCCTCCAGCATGTCGGTGAACTGTTTGATGTCGGTCGGCGTTGGCTCGCTTTCGTTGGCCGTGGCACGCATGTAGCCGGTCGGCGTCGCGTCTTTGAGGCCCAGGTCCCCGGCCAGATATTCGGCGACCGATTCCGTGGCGGCATAGGCTTCGCCATCCGCCTTGCGTTTGGTCTCCGTGATTTTTCGGGCGACCTCGTCTTCCTTGGAACGCCATTGCTGGTTCAGCTTGTCGAAATCGGCCTTGCCGTCGGGCCTTGTGCCCTCGTATGCCCTGGTGATGGCCTGTGCGACCGCTTTGCGCACCGCCGCCGAGAACCAGACGTGCGGGTTGCCGCCATCCTTGACGCCACCGATCTCCGCCGCGTTGATGACTTGCGATTTGGCGGATTGCGCGGCTTTGACGGCCCATGAGTCGTACCCGGCGCCGTTGACGATGACGATTCGTGCCTTCTGCAGTTTGGCGATGTCGGACGTGGTCGGCTCATAGTCGTGCGCGTCCACGTTGGTGGAGTTGATGATGCTGGTCACCCGCACGCCGCTTCCGCCGAGCTGCTCGGCGAGGGTGCCCCATTGGTTGATGGAGGAGACGACGGAAATCGCGCCATGCGCGGAACCGGCACCGTCCTGCGACGTTCCGCAGGCAGACGCGGAAGTAAGAAGGCCGACGGAAGCGAGTACGGCAATCGCAATTCTTGCATAACGGTTCACGATGGTTCCTCCATTTTCATACGCTTCATGCTTCGGTGAATCCATCATAACCGTAACTGAGAATGATTCTCAACAGCGCGTGTCGCTTCCACAAGAAAAACAACAAACCGACGCCGAGAGCAATCTCAACGTCGGTTTGCGGGAAAAGGAGCTGCCGATCAGCCAAAACGTACAATTACAGAGTTTCGCACAGCGAAGCGCTATTAACTGGCCAGCTGAAGCTGACTCGCACCAACCCACCGGGTTGGCACTACGTTTTGGCGAATCGGCCTTATCGATCAGCCAAAACGTCCGGAGACGTAGCGTTCGGCTTCTTCGTTCTGCGGGTTGTTGAACATCGTGGTGGTGTCGGTGAAGTACTCGAGGTGACCCGGCTGGCCGACGGCCTTCAGGTTGAAGAAGGCGGTGTAGTCGGCGATACGAGCGGCCTGCTGCATGTTGTGCGTCACGATCACGATGGTGTACTCGTTCTTCAGCTCGTTGATCAGATCCTCCACGGCCAGGGTGGAGATCGGGTCGAGGGCGGAGCACGGTTCGTCCATGAGCAGCACCTGCGGGTGCACGGCCACGGCGCGTGCGATGCAGAGCCTCTGCTGCTGGCCGCCGGACAGGCCGATGCCCGGATTGTCCAGACGATCCTTGACCTCGTTCCACAGGTTGGCGCCACGCAGGGCCCACTCGACCAGATCATCCGCGTCGGACTTGGAGATCTTGCGGTTGTTGAGCTTCACACCGGCCAGCACGTTCTCGCGGATGGACATGGTCGGGAACGGGTTCGGACGCTGGAACACCATGCCGACGTCACGACGGACGGCGACCGGATCCACATCCTTGTCGTACAGGTTCTTGCCTTCCAGCAGCACCTCGCCTTCGCAGTGGGCGCCCGGAATGATCTCGTGCATGCGATCGAGGGTGCGCAGCACGGTGGACTTGCCACAGCCGGAAGGGCCGATGAACGCGGTGACCTTGTTGGCTTCGATGTTGATGTTCACGTCTTCCACGGCCAGGAAGTCGCCGTAGAAGATGTTCAGATGGTTGACATCAATACGTTGTCCCATTTGTTTTCCTTATTGTTCTTATGTTTTCGACTATTCGACCGCGCTCAGCGTTCCGACTTGACGGCGAAGACCTTCGCCACGAGACGGCCGATGAGGTTGAGGATCAGCACGATGAGAATCAGCACAAGGGCTGCGGCCCAGGCGCGTTCCATCGGGATGGTGGTGACGCAGGCCGCGGAAGCGTTGGCCGGGCAGTTCGCGTTGAGCTTAGAATACTCCTGGTAGACGTACACCGGAAGCGTGGTCATCTGGCCGGAGAAGAGGTTGACGTTCGTGGAGGCGATGTAGCCTGCGGTCATCAGCAACGGAGCGGTTTCACCGATCACGCGGGCGACGGCGAGAATCGCACCCGAAACGATGCCCGGCAGGGCGGTGCGCAGCACGATCTTCGTGATCGTGCGCTGCTTCGTGACGCCCAGGGCGTACGAGGCCTCGCGCAAATCGTGCGGCACGATCTTGAGCATTTCCTCGGACGACTTGACCACGGTCGGCAGCATCAGCAGGGAAAGTGCGACGGAGCCTTCGAAACCGTTGATGGTGCCGGGGCCGATCAGAATCGTGAACATCGAGAAGGCGAACAGACCTGCGACGATGGACGGGATGCCGCTCATCACGTCGACCAGCAGGGTGATGACCTGTGCCAGCTTGCCACGGTTGGAATATTCCACCAGGTACACGGCGCACATCAGGCCGATCGGGATGGAGATGAGCATGGCGCCGAAGGTGATTTCCAGCGTGCCGATGATGGCGTGCAGGATGCCGCCGTAGCCGCCGGACGGGGTCGGGTTGCCGCCGACCACGCCGGTCATGTTGTAGCTCAGGAAGTTGAGGTTCAGCCTCTTGACGCCGTTGATGATGGTGGTGAGCAGCACCGAGAACAGCGGGATCAACGCCACGATGAACGCGCACGAGATGAGCGCCTTCATGGCGAAGTCCTTGCGCTTGCGCGCTGAGGTGAAGGAACGGGTCGGCTTGAACTTGTCGAAGTCGATGACGGGAGCGCCGTCCATCGGCGAAGCGTCGTTATTTGCGGCGGTCATCACACACTCGCTTTCTCGGTGAGCTTACGAGCGATGAAGTTCACCACGAAGGTAATCAGGAACAGGACCAGGCCGGTGCCGATCAGCACGGAAACACCCAGATCGTTGGCTTCCGGATACTGCGCGGCGATGTTCGCGGCGATGGTCTGGTTCTGCGAGGCCTGCAGCAGCTTGACGGAGTAGTTGAGGCCCGGGGACAGGATCATGAGCACGGCCATCGTCTCGCCGAGCGCACGACCGAGGCCGAGCATGGAGGCGGACACGACGCCGGACTTGCCGAACGGCAGGACCGCGAGCTTGACCATTTCCCACTTCGTGGCGCCGAGGGCCAGAGCCGCCTCTTCCTGAAGGCGAGGGGTCTGCAGGAAGATGTCGCGGGACATGGAGGTGATGATCGGCAGGATCATGACGGCCAGCACCACGGACACGGTGGCCACGGTACGGGAGGGATTGGCGGCGGGACCGGCGAAAATCGGAATCCAGCCAAGGTATTTGGCCACCCAATTCCAGAACGGGTAGATGGCGGGCACCAGCACCAGACCGCCCCACAGACCGTAGATAACGGACGGGATGGCGGCGAGCAGATCGACCACATAGCTCAGGGCGGTGGCGAGCTTCTTCGGCGCGTAATGCGAGATGAACAGTGCGATGCCGACCGACACGAAGAAGGAAATCAGCAGTGCCAGGGCGGAAATCAGCACGGTACCGAACAGCAGCGGTCCGACGTAGCCCCAGAAGCTGGAAGCCTTGCCGCCGGTGAAGTTGCTGATGGTCGCGCTGTTGGCCTTCTGGTCACCGCCGATCAACGGCCACGCGCGGAACAGCAGGAACAGCGCGACCGCGGCGAGCACGACGAGGATCAGGATGCCGCAGGCGTAGGCCACGCCCTTGAACACCTTATCCGCGTTCTTGCCGCTCACCGGCTGCTGTGCCGTTTTGCTTTGCGAACTCACGGGTTCTCCTTTTGGTTTGTTTGCGATTGCTTTCGATTTTTCTGGTTTTGCGTATCGTCCGTAGGTATCGTTTCAGGCCGCAGCCGTTTTTTACGCGGCTGCGGCCTGAAACCTACGGTCAGTCACCGATCACCGAAAGCGATCGCCCCACTGTGATGGGCTCACTTGGTTTTGATGGCGTCGATGGACTTGACGACCTTCTGACGCAGGGTGTTGGACATCGGAGCGGAGCCGGCTGCGGAAGCGGCGGTCTGCTGGCCTTCGTCGCTGGTCACGTAGGTGAGCCAGGCCTTGACGAACTTGGCGGTGTTGGCGTCCTTGTATGCCGGGCAGGCGACGTCGTAGGAGACCAGCACGATCGGGTAGGCGCCCTTCTCGGTGGTGTTGTGGTCGAGCTTGACGACCACGCGGTTGTCACCCTTGGCGGAATCGTCGAGCGGGGAGGCGTCCACGACCTTGGCGGCGGCTTCAGCGGAGAACGGGACGTAATCGTCGCCGACCTTCACGGCCACGGTGCCCAGATCGCCGGCCTGGGAGGCATCGGCGTAACCGATGGTGCCGTCAGCCTGCTGCACGGTGGAGATCACGCCGGAAGTGCCCTTGGCGCCCTGGCCGACCTCGTTCGGCCAGTTCTCGCCGAGGTCGTAGCTCCATGCGTCGCCAGCGGCGTCCTTGACGTAGCTCAGGAAGTTCTTGGTGGTGCCGGACTTGTCGGAACGGTGCACCACGGTGATGTCGAGGTCAGGCAGATCGACCTTCGGGTTCTGCTTCTTGATGGCGTCATCGTTCCACTTGGTGATCTTGCCGTCGAAGATCTTGGCGATGGTCTCGGCGTCCATGTTCAGGGTCTTGCCCTTGCCGGACACGCCCTGCAGGTTGAAGACGACGGCGATCGGGGAAATGTAGACCGGGATGTCGAAGGCGGTGCCGGAAGCGCACACGCTCTTGGACTGCTCGACCTCGTTATCGGCGAGGGAGGCGTCGGAGCCGGCCCATGCGGTTGCACCGGTCAGGAAGGTGGACACGCCAGCGCCGGAACCGGACGGGTTGTAAGCGACCTTGGCGTCCGGGTTGGTGCCCTGGAAGCCGGCGATCCAAGCTTCGACGGCGGCCTGCTGGGAAGAAGCGCCAGCGCCGGAGAAGTTGCCGGAAACGGTTTCGGTCTTGGTATCGGACTTGGCCGAAGAATCGGTGGAAGCGGTGGTGTTGTCACCGCAAGCCGCGACGGAAGCCAGCATCACAATGCCGGACACAGCGGCGATGGAGCGTACGAGAATGGAGTTACGCATTATTCTTTTCCCTCTGTCAACGTTCAGATGGCGTGTGTTTCTGATTTTTCGATTTTCTGTTGTCGCCATCGTTCTTCATGACAATCTCCAGCCTATTGGGCGTTTCACTCGCCCCAAACCAAAAACGGTGAACGGAAGATGAACAGTCTACGACACCTTCGCCGTTCGACGTTCCTTCCGTTCACCGTTCTTTGCAAGCACGATGCGAATGCGCGCTATACCAAGCTTTTCATCATCATTCGCTTGGCGTATCGATCTTGTATCCGAGGCCGCGCACGGTGGTCAGATACTTGGGATGGCCCGGGTCCTCCTCGATTTTGGCGCGCACGCGCTTGACATGCACGTCCAGCGTCTTGGTGTCGCCGACATAGTCGGAGCCCCAGATGCGGTCGATCAGCTGGTGGCGGGTCATCACGCGGCCCTTGTTCTGCATGAGGTATTCCAGCAGTTCGAATTCCTTCAGCGGGAAGAACACGTTCTCGCCGCGGACCGTCACCTCATGCTGGCCGATTCTCATGGAAATGTCACCGCATACGAGCGGAATATCGTCGTCGGCGGCTTCTCCGGATTCGGCGACCATCTGGTTGCGGCGCAGCACCGCGCGGATGCGTGCCAGCAGCTCACGGAAGGAATACGGTTTGGTGATGTAGTCGTCCGCGCCGATTTCAAGGCCGACGACCTTGTCGATTTCCGCGCTTTTCGCGGTCAGCATGATGATCGGCACACGGCTTTGCTCGCGGATCCGACGGCACAGCGCGGTGCCGTCAAGACCGGGCAGCATCAGATCGAGCAGCACCAGATCGATACCACCCTTGGTGAACAGTTCCAATCCTTCTTCACCGGTGGCCGCGGCGGACACGTCGTACCCTTCACGGGTGAGCTGGTAGACCAACGGCTCACGGTACGACTCTTCGTCCTCGACGATCAGAATTCGCGTCATCAGTGGTTCTCCTCATTCTCTGTTGTGGTGGAGTGGCCGGACTGTTTCTTTTCACGGGTGTTATCATTCGCCGAATCCGCCGGATGGTCGGGTTCCGCAGCGCCCGAAGCCTGCGGCATCGTGATGGTGAAGGTGGATCCCTCCCCCTCACGCGACCATACGGAGATGGTGCCGCCGCAATCCTCGACGCAATGCTTGGTGATGGCCAATCCCAGGCCGGTGCCGCCGGTTTCACGGGAGCGCGCCGGATCGACGCGGTAGAATCGCTCGAAAATTCTGCTGAGCGACGCCGCGGGGATGCCGATGCCCTGGTCCACGACGCGAATCGCCACCTTGCCGGATTCGATGCCGATGCCGACGGCCACCGTGGTATGTTCCGGCGAATAGTTGATGGCGTTCTCCACCAGGTTCTTCACCGCAGTTTTGATGGTCTCATGGTCAGCGACCACGAACACGTCCAGGTTCCGTTCGGCTTCCTTGGCCAGTTCCTCGGCGTTCGCATGCACCAGCACCTGCCGGCCGTTCACGGACAGGACCAGGCTGATGTGCTTCGATTCGGCCTTGACCCGGTTTTCGGCGAGCGCCTCGCGTGCCACGGACAGCACGGACAGCCGTTCCGCGTTGAGCATCGCTGCCGCGCTTTGCGCTTTCTGCAGGTCGATCAGACGGTGGACCAGTTCCGTCAATCGTTCGGATTCCTTGGAGATTCGGCCGGAGAAGTATTTCACCGCGTCCGGATCGTCGGCCGCGTCGCCGATCGTTTCGGCGAGCAGAGAAATCGCGCCTGCCGGGGTTTTCAGTTCGTGCGAGACGTTGGTGACGAAATCGCGCCGCATGATTTCGAAACGGCGTTGCTCGCTCATGTCGGAAATGAAAATCGCAAATAGGTTGTCGGCGATCTGTCCGACGCGCACGTGCAGGTAGAGCGTGTCTTCGGGCAGCGGCTTGCCGGCTTCGACGCCTTTGCCGTTCGTGTTCACCACGCCCGTTCGCGTGCGGCCGTGCAGGGGGATGGTCAGTTCGCGTTCGCGCACCACACTGTCCGTGGAGACCAGTTTCACGATGTCGCGGATTTCCGCGAGCGCCATCGCCTGATCGTGGATGATGCCGAAGCGCCGCGCGGCCGGGGATGCGTATTGGACCGTGGCCAGCGAGTCTACGACCACCAAAGCTTCGGGCATGACGGCCACCAGCTGGCGTTCCGTGGACTGCACGGGAACGCGGGGGCCGAACAGGGACGTGTTCTTCGCAGCTCCGAACAGGCTCGGATCATTGGGGTCGACGCCGTCCTGCACATCCTGGAAGCCTCGTCTGCGGCCAAGCAGGAACGCCACGACGAACACGACCACGGCCACGACCACCAATGCCGCAACCACCGACGGCGTTGCCAGCATCTGCTCCAACGTCATGCGTTCACCTTCCGATAATCCTCAGTTCTTCCTTAAGACTAGCGGTTTCGGAGAGGCTTTCGCGTATGCGATTCTCTCACGCCACCGGAAGTTTTCCTGCCGTTCATCTTCCGAAACGCAGCATATCGGAATATGAGACGTCCCGTTTGCCGATATGACGATGCATGATGACGGGTCATACGGCAAACGGGATGTGGAAACGGGATGTGGAAACGGCTTTTCGCAACGTTAGGCGTTTCGCAACGCCACATGAACGCTACATGCGTTTGGCGATGTTCACCGTCAGTTTCGCGGCGGTGTCCGCGTATTCGGAAATGTCGAACGTTTTGAAATCCTCGTAGTCGGTGTCCGCGTTGTCGCTCAGCGCGCGAATCACCAATGCGGGAACGTCGTTGCGGGCGGCGACATGCGCGACGGCGGCGCCTTCCATTTCCACCGCGTCCGCGCCGGTCTCACGGATCACCTGCTCGACCTTCTGCGGATCATCGACGAAATAGTTGCCGGTGGCGATGATGCCGACGATATGGTGAATGTTCAAGTCGTTCAGCGCCTGGTCGGCCAGTTCGAGCAGACGGTCGTCGCTATGGTATTCCTCGATGGGCCGGTCGACGGTGCCGGGCTTGAACTGGCCCACCAATCGCATGTCGGTGTCGAGATAGCGCAGGGTGCCGCCGAGCACCACGTCGTTGATGTGCAGATTCGTGTTGAGATTGCCCGCGATGCCGGAGAAGATCACGGCGTCCGGCTGGTCAGCGTCGATCAGATGCTGCGTGGTGGCGGCGATGTTGACGGTGCCCATGCCGCCGACGGTCGCGGCGACGTTGACGGCGGTGCCCTTGTTGGTTTCGAGGGTGCCGCGCGTCACCTTGACGCCGGCTTCCTCGGTGACGGTGACGTTGCTCAGTGCCGTTGCGATATTGGCGACTTCCTCATCCATGGCGCCGATGATGGCGATTGCGGTCATTGCACCCTCCCTGTCTTACGTGCTGTCTTGAGTGTTGTTTTACGCGATTGCGATTCGCGTTTCCCGAATTTTCTGCAATCGCGCGGATAGTGAATCGAATCGGTCACTTCCAGCGGCGCGCGGCCACCGCATGGGCAAGCTCGCGTAGCAGCTGTTCCGTGGTGTTCCAGCTCAGACATTTGTCGGTGATGGACTTGCCGTAGACGAGCTGGTCGAGCGGCGCGGCCTTCTGGTTGCCGCCTTCGATGAAGCTTTCCATCATGATGCCGGTGATGCCCTGCTCGCCTTTGGCGATACGGCCCGCGATGTCACGCACCACCTGCGCCTGACGATGCTCGTCCTTGCCGGAGTTGCCATGCGAGCAGTCGACGATCAGCCCATGTGCCGCAGCGGAATCGGCCGGCATTTCGGCGCGGATGGTGTCCATGGCCTTGGCCACCGAAGCGGCATCGTAATTCGGGCCGTGCGAGGAACCACGCAACACCACATGGCAGTCGGGATTGCCGAGCGTTTTGACCACGGCGGCGCGGCCGAGATGGTCGATGCCGAAGAACGTGTGCTGTTGTGCGGAAGCGAAGCAGGAATCGGCCGGAGCCTTGATGGAACCGTCCGTGGCGTTCTTGAAGCCGATCGGCATGGACAGGCCGGACGCCAACTGCCGGTGCACCTGGCTTTCCGTATTGCGCGCGCCGATCGCACCCCAGCTAATCGCGTCGGAAATATACTGCGGACTGGTCGGCTCCAAAAACTCCGTGGCCGCCGCCAAACCCTCGTCAAGCACGCCAAGCAGCGTGCGGCGGGCCAACAGCAAGCCCTTCCTGATATTGCAGCTGCCGTCGATATCCGGATCGTTGATCAGACCCTTCCAACCGACCGTGGTGCGCGGCTTCTCGAAATACACGCGCATGACGATCAGCAGCTCGCCATCCAACTCGCCTTTCAACGCGGACAGGCGACGCGCGTAATCGAGCGCGGCCTTCGGATCGTGAACGGAACACGGACCGACAACCACCAGCAGGCGATCGTCCTGACCGTACAGGCAGGCACGAATCTCATCACGCGAATAGGCGACGATCTCCTGCGCCTGCTCGCTCAACGGCAGGTCGCCCAGCACCTGCGCCGGCGTGGGCAACACTTCGAATTCCAGCACGCGGCGGTTCACGATGCGGCTGATGCCCACCTGGTCCTCCCAGCGCGGCACGTCGGTCTCCACCAGCGGATTCTTGCCCTCATCCATGGCCTGCCTAATGGCACGTAAATCCTCAGGCGTGTTCAGCTGCTGCTGCATGATCTCGCTCTCCTTGTCGCTTCCTTTCCCAAGGATAGCAACGATGGTGCAGAAACATCAGCCAAGCTTGCGACGCGCGTCGACCGCGTCGGCAAGCGTGTGCAGCAGCTGCTCGGTACGATCCCACGGCACGCATGCGTCGGTGATCGACTTGCCGTATTCCAGCTGGTCGAGCGGCGCGGGCTTCTGATTGCCCGCCTTGAGGAAGCTTTCCATCATGATGCCGAGAATGCCCTGTTCGCCGGCCGCGACGCGTGCGGCGATTTCTTCGACCACTTCGGCCTCGCGCACCTCGTTCTTGCCGCAGTTGCCGTGCGCGGCATCGATGATCAGACCATGCTCGCTTGGTCCGGAAGCCTTGGAAGCCTTGAGATCCGCCAACGCTTGGGCCACGGAAGCGGCATCGTAGTTCGGACCATGCGAGGAACCACGCAGCACCAGATGGCAGTCGGGATTGCCCTTGGTCTCCGCGGAAATCACACGACCATCCAGATTGATGGAGAGGAAATGATGCTCGAAAGCGGCCGCGAAACACGAATCGGCCGCCGGCTTGATGGAACCATCCGTAGCGTTCTTGAAACCGATCGGCATGGACATGCCGGACGCCAGCTCGCGGTGCACCTGGCTTTCCGTATTACGCGCGCCGATCGCGCCCCAGCTGATCAGATCGCAAATATACTGCGGGGTAATCGGATCAAGCCATTCCGTAGCGGCGGGCAAGCCGAGCCCCAGCACGTCGGTAAGCACCTTGCGAGCCATGAACATGCCCTTGCGAATATTGAACTGGCCGTCAAGATCAGGATCGTTGATCAGACCCTTCCAACCGATCGTGGTGCGCGGCTTCTCGAAATACACGCGCATGACGATGACCAGACGATCATCAAGCTCCTTCTTGACGGCGGCAAGCCTCTCCGCATACTCGTGCGCAGCCTTCGGATCATGAATCGAACACGGGCCGACGATGGCCAGCAGACGATCGTCACGGCCATGCAGCACGTCACGAATCTCCTGACGGGACTTCAACACCAGATCGCTCATCTCGTTCGTGAGCGGAAGTTCCTTCAGAAAATATCGGGGAGCGGGAATCGGGTCAAGCTGACGAATATTGACATCCACGGTCTCCGGAAACACGGCGCGCTCATCCAACAGCTGTGCATCCTTCGAACTATCCGGACCGCGAAGACCTGCCATCGCTCCTGTTCCTCCCCTGCATCGTTATGCTTGCGTAGCGCGATAGCGCCACCGTCGTTACCTTAACGGATGGGGACGGGATATGGGGATGGGCGACTGCATGGTGGAATGGGTGGGGGTGACGCGGGACGAAGAAAGCGATATAGGAAAGACCCAACGCGGACGGAGAGTCCGGGTTGGGTCTTTTTTTGGGGGAAACGTGCGTCATGGGGCCTGCCGGGCTGAGGCGATGAGGCCTGCAGCCTCGAAAACGCCTGTCGGCGTTTTCCCTCGCGGCGGAAGCCCACCGGGCTTCCGCTATTCGCTCGGCGCGTATTGGCCAGCGCGCGCTCCGCGCGCTATTTGGCCAATGCGCCCATCGGATCCCACGCGGGGAGCATGGTGGCGGGTTCTTCTAGGGCCTTGAGGTATTCGGCGGGAAGGAGGGCCTTGGGGACGGCGACCTCGTAGACGTATTCGGTGAACCAGTCGTCGCTCATGGTGAAGTAGCCCTTGTCGGCGATCTTGTCTCCCCATGAGTTCTCCACACGCCAACGGCGGGTGGTGTGGCCATCCTCATCCACATCCACACCGACGAACGCCATCGCGTGATTCATCGCGGAATCGCCGAAACGGACACGCTGTTCCTTGTCCAGATCGAAATCGACGCCATACACGCGGCCATACTCGAACAGGTCGGTGGCCCACGCGCCGTTCTCACGGTCCATCATCGGATGGCAATCAGCGCCGAACCATACCGGAATGCCCTGTTCCTGAAGAATCTGACGCACGCAGTCCTTCATGAACTGGTTCGGCACGTTGAGGTACTCGGTCGGGTCTCCCCCGGCCACGTTGCCCAGATGCTCGATGCCGATCTTCTTGCCCTTGACGTGCTCCTGACGCGGATCGTCCACCAGGCAGACATAGCTTTCCAAATCGGCGGAACCCACATATTTCTTCCAGAACTCGACAGGCGTGATCTCGCCATCGCGGTGGAACTCGCCATCCTTGTCGGTCCACTCCCAATCGAAGCTCTTCGGCGGCTCGCCCAAGTGAATCGTCAGAATACGGTGACCGGCGGCGACCGCATCGGCGATGATCGCATCGATCGCGGACGGATCAGCGTACATATGCGCAACCGCAGTGTGCAGCATGCGGCGCAGCTGCACGTTCATCTCACCGGTGTTCTTGGAGGATTCGGTCTCCGGGAACAGGTCCTTCGGCACCGCGCCATACTTCTTGTACACGTTCATGGCCATGGTCCACTGGCCGCCGTCGCCCATCACGTCGGACAGCAGATGCTGCATCAGACGCGAATCGGCAGGCTCGCCGGCACGCACCAGCTTGGCCACGTCCTTCAGGAAGTAGTTGACGCGTTCGAGCTTGTCGTAGTACATGGCGTAGTTCTGGGAGAACTCGAACTCCTTGAGACCCATGTTCTGCTTGGCCACGAAACGGGCCACGTTCAGCGAGCTGAACAGCCAGCAACGGCCGGAACGGTCCTGATGGGTGACGGTGCCGTTGTCCACGACGGTGGAGAAACGACGCTGCATCAGACGGGCGCGATCGTAGTTGCGCGCCACCTTGTCGATGCCGGCCGCCGTGACGGCGTTCATGGCCATGCGATTGTGCTCGCTTGCTTCGAAATCGTCGACGAGCTTGTTCAGTTCATCACCGCTCAATGGCGTGATGTCGGTCATTATCCATTCCCTTTCTATGGTTTCAGTTGTTCTGCGGAGCGTCTGCGGATTCGGCGTCGCCTTCCGGCTCGGTCTCGGCTGCGGAATCGTTCTCGACGGCATCCTGCGTGTCGGCGTCTGCCGGTGCGGCGGTCTCATCGTCGTGCTGCGCGTCGTCATCAGATTGCGCGTCGGAAGGCTCGCCTTCATCGACGGCGTTGACCACGGACAGGTCGTTCATGCCGAAACCGGAGAACGCGTTGGAGAACATGGCACGCAGTTCGCTGACGCGCTGCGTGATCTGGGCCTCACGGCTCTGCAGGTCGGCGATGCGCTGCTGCACGCCGTCCAGTTCCTTCTTCGCGGCCTCACGACGCTCGTTGATCTGCTCGTCGGCGTCTTCGGTGGCCTGCTTGAGGATGCTTGCCGCGTTCGCGTCCGCCTCGTCACGCTTGCTGGAAGCGTACGCCTCAGCCTCGTCACGGGTCTTCTGCGCGGAGGAAATCAACTCGCTGGCCTGCTTGTTGGCGGCCTCGCGACGCTCGTTCAGGTCGGTGAGCAGCTCATTGACCTTCTTCGTGGCCTCCTCCTGCTGGGCGGAGATGTCGGCGCGGATCTGCTCCACTTCGGCGTTGACCTGGCTGATGGTCTTGGTGCGGTGCACCTCCGCCTCGTCGGTGATCTCCTGGGCCTTCGCCTTGGCGGTGTCGGTGATTTCGGCGGCACGGCGCTGCGCGTCGGTCATCATCTTGGACACCTGCTCGCGCACGTCCGCCAGCTTCTTGTTGGCTTCGGCAAGCGCGGATTCGATCTGGTCGTTGGTCTCGCTCTTCAGGCGGGAAATCTCCTCATTGGCGTTCTTGCGCTGTTCGGCGATCTTGCTGGTCGCCTCGGTGCGCATGTCGGAAATCTCACGTTCCTGCGTGGCGCGTTCGGCGGCAAGACGCTTGCCGTGTTCCTCACGGGAGTTGGTCAGTTCCAGATCGACGGTCTGACGCTGCGCCACCACGGCCTTCTGGGCCTCGCTGCGCATCTGGTCGACCTCATGCTGGGCATTGGCCCTCATGGCTTCGGATTCGTCCTTGGCGTCACCGAGCACCTTGGCCGCCTTGGCGTTGGCGTCATCCATGATGCGCTTGGCGTCAATTTTGGCGTTGTTCAGCAGTGTTTCAGCCTGCAGCTGCACCGTGGCGCGGGCCGCGGAAGCGTCCTTCTTGGCTCGTTCAAGCAGCTCGGCGCTGGTCTGTTCCGCGCTGGCGAGCATCTGCTGGGCGTTGGCGCCCAGTGACGCGAAGGACTTCGGAGCGGCCTTCTTGTTCTTTTCCTCCTGCAGCTGCGCCTGCAGCTCAAGGATGGTCTGGTCGTCGGCCTTGACCTGCTCACGCAGACGGTTCACCGTCTCCTGAGCCGAAGCGAACGCCTCGTCGACTCGATCCTTGTCGTACCCCCTCAACACGATTGGGAACTGCTCAACCATGCCCTTTTCCTTTCACGAATTCCCTACACTTTGCGCATCTGCCAGCGCGCACTCGTTCAGTACTCTATCTCAGTCAGCAGGCGGCACGCAGAACGAAATGCATTATTCTCACAGAGAGCACAGAAATCGTTCGAAAAAGTCTGTCGGGGGTATGGCGGTATGTCCGCGACCACGTGTCGAAACCGCATGACTCACATGTCGCAGAAAATCGTGCCGTAGAACGCGGAGCCGTCCTCAGCCAAGCAGAATGTCGCTTGACGAGGGTTGCAGGAAGTATCGTACCGATTCACGCAGCACGTCATCGACCGCAGCGGTCTGCTGTTCGATCGACAGTCCACGTTCGTGCGGCCGACCGTTGACGATCGGCAGGCTGACGAACCCCGACAGAATGCGACGTTCCTGGCCCGCCGACCAGTTGAGCAGATGGTAGAACAGCGAATTGCATACGAACGTACCGGCGTCGGAACTCAACGCGGCGGGAATCTCGTGTTTGGCGAAATCGCGCAGTATCGACCGCAACGGCAGGCGCGTCCAGTACGCGGCCGGACCTTCCGGGTCGATCGGGCGGCGCGGCGGAATCACGTTGTCGGCATCCGGCTTGGCCGCATCCATGAGATTTGTGGCGCATCGTTCCAGCAGAATGCCACGGGAGGTGCGCTTGAGCCCTGTGGCGATGACGATGTCCGGCTTGGCCTGTTCGATGGCTTCCAGCAGCGTGGGCCAGGCTTTGGCGAAGCTCACCGGAAGCGTGACGTTGGTGACGGTGACGGCGATGTCCTGCAGCAGTTCTTCGGAGATCGCCTGCGATTGCGCCGGATCGGCCCATTGCTTGGCTACCGCCGCCGGCACGAGCACGGCCGGATTGACGTCGATGCCTTCATAGGGCGTGAAACCGGAGATGACGATGTTGATCTGCTGCATGGTTTCCAGTGTACGTGGTGAATGTGTTGAACGTTAAGTCTGCCGACACGTCGACGGACTTAACGTTCGATGAAAATCAACGGCTGTGCATCTGGGAGAACGCTTCGGCGAACACGGCGTGCATGCGTGCCTTGGCTTCCTCCTTGGCGTGTTCGGGGTCGAGGCTGCGGGCGATGCCTTCGGCGATCGGCATGTCGGATGGCGTGGTGATTTTGAGGTTCGTTTCGGAACCGTCCACGATGGCGACCGGCTCGTCGGGCAGGTAGTCCACCACCACGCGCGTGTCGTCGGTCGGGTGGAAGTCGGGGTCGGCGGCGGCCAGTTCGTAGGCTTTGACGATGGTGCCGAAACGGAACGCCTGCGGGGTCTGCGCGCGGAAGGTGTTCGGACGTTCCGGCACGGATTTGACCACCTTGCGGTCGCCCAGATCCTCTGTGAGCAGAATCGTGTCGGTGGAGGCGTAGGCCACGGTGGCGGCGTTGAACTGGTCCAGGCTGTCGATGCAGCCGTCGATGGACCGCTCCTCGACGAACGGACGCACGCCGTCATGGATGAGGATTTTCGCGCCGGAGGGAATGCCGGCCTGTTTGAGCAGGTCCAAGGCGGCGAGCGTGCTGTCCACGCGTTCGGCGCCGCCGGGAACGATGGCCCGCACTTTGGCGTAGCCGGCTTCGTCGATAAGCTCGTTCACCGTCTCTTCGACACGTTCGTTGACCACCACGATGATGTCGCTGATGCGGTCGTTGTTTTCGAATGCCTCGATGCTCCAGCAGACGATTGGCTTGCCACCCACCGACACCAGCTGCTTGGGGTTGTTCTCGTCGAATCGGGTGCCGAATCCCGCTGCCAGCACCACGGCCACGACCGGCATCTTCTGTTCCTGCATCTGCTCTCCCTTACTCATATGCTCCACCGTAAAGCCGCGGCCGCATGCCACCCTGTTCCGCGGCGGGTTCTGCACGCAATCCGCAACAGTGGCCACGCGAATCACTCGAATCACTCGAATCGCACGAATCGCGTGGCTTGTATGGCTCGTATGGTGATTATTCGCGTACGATCAGCGCCAGCATGCGTCCTTCATGCTGTTTTTTGGCGAGCGACGCGCGGCGATGCGAGAACCACAACGGGTTTTCGAGCGTGCACAGGCTGCGGCGGATCTTGTTGAACCGTTCGGAAAGCTTCGGATCGCCTTCGCCATCGGCGGCGCAGATGCCGGCCAGTTCCTCGTCTTCGGACAGGTACTGCGTGGCCGCGTTGACGCGTGGACGGGATGAGACGATGTTGTCGGCCGGCACGCCCGCTTTGGCAAGCTCCTGCAGGGCGGCCGCGGCGATGTCGATGCCCGGCTGGCCAAATCGGCTCAACGTGAAGGTTCCCGGGAACTGCGCATCGAATTCGTCGGCGATGTCGCCACCGACCTCGTAGCAGTCGCCGCAGATGCAGGGGCCGAGCGTGGCGACGATACGTTCCGGCTGGGCGCCCTTGGACACCATCTTCTCGATGGTCGCGCCGATCACGCCTTTCTGCAGACCGCGACGGCCGCAGTGCGCTGCGCCGATCACGCCGGCTTCGGGATCGGCCATGAGCACCGGCAGGCAGTCGGCGGCGAACATGCCGAGCGCCACGTTCTTCCGGGACGTCACTTGGCCGTCGGCTTCGATGACGGTCGGCTCACCGTCATTCCCCGTCGCGTTGTTTTCGCCGTCCGTCTCGTCTTCCGGCTTCTTCGTGCCGGACACGTCGAATCCGAACGGCTGGTTGATGACGAATGATTCGTCCACGTCCACCGCGTCGCCGGAATGCACCTGGCTGATAAGGCTGATTTTCGCGCCGAGCACGTCGGCGAGCGCCTTGCGGTTGGCGAGCACGTGTTCCGGTTTGTCGCCGGATTTGCCGCCGAGGTTGAAGTGCGCGAAATCGCCTTCGCTGGTGCCGCCGAGTCGCGTGGTGTAGACGACTTTGATGCCGGGGGCCAGCATGATCGGAATGGTCACGGGAATCGGGTTGCCGTTTTTGTCAGTGGGGTCGATGGCGTTGGAATCGAGGATCGCGTCATCGTATTGTGTGCTGCTCATGTCTTGTTTTTCCTTGGTTTTGCGATTGGAAGGCCTGCTTGCGATTGCCGTCTTCTATTCGGCTTTCAGCGTCGGCTTTTTCGTGCGCGAACGGATGGCCGCGTTGACGGGCACTTCCTGCGGGCACGGCATGGAGAAGACGTGCGCCGGGTTGTTGATGGCTTCGACCCAGTGGCCGTCGGCGTCACGGAAACCGCCGGCAGGCACGGTGTAGGCGAAGGGGGCCGCGCCGGGCAGCACGAATTCGACTTCCTGGCCGGCTTCGATCTTGTTGCGGCTCATGATGGTCACGCGTCCTCCGTCTTCCGGACTCCATGACAGCACTTCGCCGACGACGAGCCATGCGCGGAAGTATGCGGAACGGTCGGTGCTTTGCCGCACTTTGTGTTCCGGATAATAGAAGCCGGTGGAGTAGTCGCGGTGCGCCACTTTGTCGGGCTCGTCGAGCAGCCAATCCGGCAGGGTGACATGCGGTGCCGGCCGTACACCGGCGTGATGCCAGCCTTCCGGCAGTATTTCGGCGGCGGTGTTCGACTTGCGTCGGGTGCTGCGTGCGTGGTAGCTCAGATTGTCCGGCTCGCCAATCGCGATATTGCCGGACGAAACGTTGCCAGCCGAAACGTTGCCGGACGGCACGCCCCCAACGGGAACGGCGTCGATGTCGGGCTTGCCGGCGAACGCGCCATCGGCGTTGGCCATGATCGCATCCTCGGTGTCCGGCTTGCCGTATTCCGGGTCACCGGGACGGATCACGCGGTCGCGGAACGGCTTCAGAACATTGCCGTCGGCATCTTCGAAGCCGCGCTGGACCATGTATTCGTTGACGGCCGTCTTGTAGGCGTTCGTCATGGCGGCGATGTAGTAGGCGCTCTTGGAACGGCCTTCGATCTTGAGGCTCGTCGCGCCCGAATCAAGCAGATCGTCGATGTGGGCGAGCATGTTCATGTCCTGCGAATTGAACAGGTACGCGCCTTCCGCGGTCTGTTCGATCGGGAAGTACTGGCCGGGGCGTTTCTCTTCGACGATCGAATACTTCCAGCGGCACGGCTGCGCGCATTCGCCGTGGTTGCCGTCGCGGCCGGTCAGATAGTTGGAGAACAGGCAGCGTCCGGAGAAGGCCATGCACATCGCGCCATGCACGAAGCATTCGATGTCGAGGTCGTCGGGAATGCGGGCGCGGATGTCGCGCACGGCCTGCAGGTCCATTTCGCGGGCCAGCACCACCCGGCGCGCGCCCAACTCGTAGAACGCGTTGGCGGCCTGGTAGTTGGTGACGCCGGCCTGCGTGCTCACATGCAGTTCGAGGTTCGGAGCCACCTGCTTGGCCATGAGCATCACGCCGATGTCGGAGACGATCAGCGCGTCCACGCCGGTGTCCTTCAGCTTGCCGAGGTATTCGCGCATGGCTTCCACCTCGTTGTTGCGCGGCAGCACGTTGAAGGTGACGTACACGCGGGCTCCACGCTCGTGGGCGTAGCGTGCGCCTTCCTCGAAATCCTCGAGGCTCAGGTTTTTCGGCGCGCTGCGCATGCCGAACGCCTTGCCGCCGCAGTAGACGGCGTCCGCACCGTAATCGACCGCGGTTTTCAGTCCCCTCAAATTGCCTGCGGGGGCCAACACTTCTGGCTTGTTTCTTCTTTGCACGGATGTTCCTCTTACTCGTAAAAGACCATCAGATATTGTCGTAGATTCACGGGACAGGCAAAGCCCGTCCAGCCGTTACGCAAGCTCGGGCTACGCCAGCTCGCGTGCGACGGCGGCGAGTACGTCCACTGCGTCGGCGAACTCTTCCGGCGTGGTGTAGGAGTAGCTCAGGCGCAGGGAGTTGTCGGCGGCGAAATCGTAGATGTCGCCGGGGTTGAGCAGCACGCCACGTTCGGCGGCCAGCTGGAACAGGCGGTTCATGCGTATCGGCCGGTCGAAGGTCATCCAAATGTAGAAGCCGCCGGACGGCACGTTCCAGTGGGCGAGCCCGTCCATTTTCTCCTGCAGCGTAACGAGCGCGCGGTCGCGGCGGTGCCGCAGCTCCCGTTTCAGGCCGGCCACGTATTCGTCGTACATGCCGTTCGTGAGGAATCGCGCGAACGTCCACTGGCTCAGCACGCTCGCACCGTAGTCCATCTGCATTTTCACGTCGGCGAGCCGCTGCACGATCGGTTCGGCGGCGACCAGCCATCCGATGCGCAAGCCGGGAGCCAGCGACTTGGACGCGCTGCCGAGCGTGATGACCATGCCGGTCTCATCGAGGGCCTTCAGCGACGGCAGCGGGACATCATCCTCGAAATACAGGTCGCGGTAGGCGCCGTCCTCGATGATCGGCAGTCGGCTGTCCACGGAAAGCTCGACCAGTTCATGCCGGCGTTTGTCGCTCATGGTGACGCCTGTCGGATTGTGATTGGTCGGAATCGTGTACAGGATCGCATTGCCTTTGCGGTTGCGCGCGTTGAGCGGCGCCGGACGGCCGGCGTCAAGCTCCCCTTCCGCCAGCAGGCCGCGCAATGCCTGCACGTTGAGGCCGTTGTCGTCCATCGGCACGCCTTCCAGATGCATGCCGGCCGACTGGAACACCTGCAGCGACTTGATGTAGCTCGGCGATTCCGCGTATACGGTGGTGCCGGCCGGCAGCAGGCTCACCGAAATCATCTGCAGCGCCTGCAACGCGCCGGATGTGACCAGCACCTGGCTTGCCGTGCAGTCGACGCCGGTGGCGCGCATGTGCGCCGCGATGGCCTCGCGCAGTTCGGGCAGGCCTTCGGGCGGCGGGTAGCCGAGCGTTTCGATCTCGTCCGCGGCCTCGCCGAGCACCTGCCGCCACATGGCTTTCGGAAAGAGCCGTGGGTCGAGCTCGCCGGTGCCGATGCGCGTCATGTTCGGCGTGAACTCGTACCGGTTGATGGCTTGGATGGTGTCGTTGTTGGCTTTGAAGAAGCCGGAATCCACATAATCGGCCCAGTCGGGCGCGCCCGGCAGCATCAGCGACCACGTGTTGCTGACGATTCGCGTGCCCGCTCCATGCTGCCCTTCGACGATGCCATAATCGGACAGCTCGTTGATGGCCGCGATGACGGTGGACCGGTTCACGCCGAACCATTCGGCGAGCGCGCGTTGCGACGGCAGACGCGAGCCAATCGGCCAATTGCCGCTGTGCACCTGTTCGCACATGTACCCGACGATTTGTTCGGTGACGGGTTCGCCGGTGGTACGGTCCGGTTTCCAATCGATGTTCAGCGGCGCGATGCGTGCCATGACGCTCCTTCACATTGGTGGTGTCGGTATGGTTCGGCGTTTTCCGCGGTCGGCACATCTGCTTTCTGACAGTGGACCGTCCTGCGATTGGCTGAGCCAAACCTCAGCTTTTGGCTGGTTGCCTATTGTAGCAACACCTATACAATATGACACTGGTTACGTTGTTTTTCGCAGAATAGAGGTTTTTCCTGCGATTACAAAATGAGCAATTTGGTTGGTTTTGGCTGGGTTGATTACAACCAACCAAATATGTTTGGATGGATAAGAGGCGAGTATGGGATTCTTTTTCCAAGGGCTGACGTTGGGATTGGCGTATATCGCGCCGATCGGTATGCAGAATCTGTTCGTCATCGATTCGGCGCTGACCAAGCCGCGCCGCCGCGCGCTGCTGACCGCGCTGATCGTACTGTTCTTCGACGTGTCGTTGTCGCTGTCCTGCTTTTTCGGCATCGGCAAGCTCATGCAGGACCACGCATGGCTGAAGCTGGCCATTCTGGCGATCGGCGGCTTGGTGGTCATCCGTATCGGCGCGGGTCTGCTGTTTCCCGGCAAGGGTGGCGATGATGGCGCCGCGCAAACGCCGCAGTCGCAGACCTCGCAATCGCAGGGCCTTGCGCAACGCGTCACTTCGAAATTCGGCGGCGACAGCGAGCTGCTGCACACCATCGTCACCGCCGGTGTGGTGACGTGGTGCAATCCGCAGGCCATCATCGACGGCACGCTGATGCTCGGCGCGTTCAGCGCGACGCTTACCGTCGGTCAGTCCACGCCGTTCATCACCGGCGTGGAAACCGCGTCGGCACTGTGGTTCTTCGGCATCACCCTGCTGGTGTCGCTGTTCAGCCACAAGTTCAGCCCGCGAATCGTCACCGCGATGAACCGCGTGTGTGGCGCGGTGGTGGTGCTGTACGGCGTCAAACTACTAGCTGATTTCGCGATGGCCGTGCTGTAATCCCCGATAGCCGTCCGGTTTCCGCAAAAACGTATGCCCGTCCGTGTTTTGCTACCCGAGCTGAGTGGTTGGGTTAACAAAATGCGGACGGGCAGTGCTTTTTCAGCCGAGGAAGGCGAGCTCCTCGTCAGTGAGTTCGAGCTCGTCGGCCTTCAGGGAGTCGAGGATGGTTTCGGGACGGTGTGCGCCCGGAATCACGAACATGTGGTCGCCCTTGGCCAGCTCCCAAGCCAGCACCACGCGCTGGTAGCTCACGCCATGCTTGGCGGCCACTTCGCGGAACGGGTCGAACAGGTGCTCGTCGTACGGGTGGCGGTAGCCGCCGAGCGGACTCCAGCACACGAAGGCGAGACCTTCCTTCGCGCAGTATTCCAACGTGTCCTGGGTTTCCAGATGGATCGGCGAATACTGGTTCTGCACGGCAACGAGCTTGTCGCCGAGAATCTCCTGTGCGATTTTGAGCTGTTCGATGCTCACGTTGGACACACCCGCCCACTGGGCAACGCCCTGGTCGAGCAGCGCCTTGATACCTTCGCAGGACTCGTTGTACGGCACTTCCGGATCGTGGCGATGCAGGTAGAGCAGGTCGATCGAGTCGACGCCGAGCGCCTGCGCGGACTGCTTGCCGTATTCGATGAGGTGTTCCGGCTTGCCGTCGCGCGGCCAGATCGGCTTGTCGCCATCCCACGCGCGGCGCAGACCGACCTTGGTGGCCACGGTGACTTCCTCACGCGGCCCCTTCCATGTGTCCAGCGCTTCGCGGACCAGCTTTTCGCCGGTCTGTTCTTCTTCGCCCGGCGTGTAGTAGGCCCATGCGGTGTCGATGTGGCGGCAGCCAGCATCCAAAGATGCATGCAAGGTCTCGATACCGACATCGTGACCCCGGTTGTTTTCAATGGTTAGCGGCATCTCGCCGTGGCCGATGGCGGTGGTATGGAATGGTCCGAGATCGCGGAATAACGTCATGTCTTGTCCTTCCAAACAGGCACGTGCCCTGCATCGGGCATATGCACGAAGCGTCTTTCCGGCAAAGCATGCCAAGCCGGTCGACGTCAGCGTTCAGGTGTGTTTCCAATGGAGAAGCCTACCAATCGCCATAGGCGAACGGTAGGCTTCTCCATGCCGGGGCCACGTTGATTATGCCAATGATCGTATGACGAAACGGCATGACGGGCAGACAGCGCTGCCGCGGCGGCGCCTTGGCTATCGGCCTCCGCCGCCTCCGCCGCCACCGCCGCCACCGCCGCCGCCGAAGCCGCCACCGGAGAAGGATCCGCCGGAGCCAGAGGATGAGGAAGGCGCGGCCGCGGAAATCGTGGAACTCACCGAAGCGAATCCAGAGCTGATCTGCGAACCGATGTCACCGATGCCGCCCATGAATTGCGTACCGCCATACATACCACCCGGCATCATGCCATTCGTATTGATCGGACCGTTCCACGCCTGGGAACGATAGGTCCAATAGCCCAAGGAGTCATAACCGTAGGCGTCAAGCCATTGCGGGTCGTTGACTTCGGGGTAGGCGCGGGCGAATTCCCTCGCTACCTTCTCGGAGATGCCGAACGCCGCCGCGTAGACCATGTACCAGTTCCATAGCGTCAAATCAAGGGCTCCGCGATTGGAGAAATTGGAGAAATCTTCCATATAGCGTTTGAGTCCCAAGCATTCGCCGGCATACTGCTGGCCGCGTTCGGTGATGCCTTCCGATCGGCCCGCGGCCATGCAGAAGACGCCGATACAGATGAACGGCACGCCCAAGCACAGCGCCATCGCGATATTGCTCGCACCGTTGGCGAATATACCAATAGCGCCGATGACCATCAGACATAGGCTCGGCACCAACCACCGTCCGTTCACGCTCTTCACCGCGCCAAGCGCTCCGAATTCGAGGTCACAGGCGCTCTTGAACCGATTCAGGGACTGGTAGCCCTCCTCCCAGTCGGAGCAGGCCGTGTCCATCTGGTTGAAGTCGAACACCGGCGAGCCGACGCGCATGGAGATGCCGATCAGCAGTTCCAGACAGGCTTCCTCGGACTGGCTCAGACCGAGGGTGTTGCGATGGGAAAGCGCGGCCGGCATGATCACCAGAGTGCTGGTGGAAGCCGTGGCCTTGGCTCGATTGGGATCGGAAGCAATCATGCGGGCGAGGTCGGAGGCGTTGGCTTGGCTCAGGTCGATGCCTTGGTACAGGCTGGATGGCCCCGGGTAGACGGCAAGCGCCTTCTTGACCACCAACGCCAGTATCGTCGCCGTCATGGCACGCGATGATCGGTCACCTACGGATTCGTCCACCACGTCGATCAGATACGCGCTGGCCGCAGGGCTGACCTGCGGCGGATCGCGCCAATATTCGATGCCGCCTTGGTAACGGGCCTCGCGGTTCGCCGACAGCACGCCACGAATCGCCAGCACGCAGCATAGCACTCCGATTATCAGACAAATCAACCAGCCTGCGACGGTGAGCTGCGCCTTCAACCGTTGTCGGTCACGCCACTGCCGTTCCTTGGCGGCCTCCGTGGATTTCAGTTCGTCGAGATAATCGCCGGACTGCGTACGTTCGACGCCGGCAGCGCCTGTGTTGTCGAAGGCCGCGACGAGGTCGACATATTGGTTGGTGCGCAGGTCGCTGATGGTGAAATGCAATGTGCCGTCCGCATCGCGCGATGTCTGGGAGGTGGCTTCGGTATGCAACCACGCCCACGAATTGTTGGAGGCGATGCCTTTGGGGAAACGCACGGTGCCGGTGACCTTGCCGGCCGGCACCTGGTTGTTTTCAGGGAACATCTCCCACATGAGATTCGTCACGTCGCTATGCCGCGTGCCCATGTCATGGAACGTCATGCTCACATCGAACTTGAGGCTGCTCTGTTTGACGGTGGCGGGGATGTTCCAGCCGATCTCGATGTTCTTCTGCTCGCCGGAACCATTCGGGTCGATGCCGTCGGTAGTGGGATCGAACGGCTGCGGCGAGTCGGAACCGGCCGTGACGTCGGCGATGTACCAGTGGCCGGCATAGGTCGAGTCCCATGTGCCGTCGGATATGCCGGATGGCAATTGTGGATCGGTCTGCGTATATTCCTCGCCTGTGGATGCGTTGGTCACGGAGATGTCGGTGATGTTCGTCAGATCTTGGTTGCGCAGTTTGAACGTCAGATACAGCTGTTTCCACGGCTTGGTGTCACCGTTGCCGTCCTCGCGACGCTTCAGCTGGTAGTCCAGATGCTCTGTGAATCTAATGTCGCCGTTGCTCTGGAGCCGTGCATCGAAGTCGACGGAGCGGTAGCTCAGGTCCGCCTCGTCGCCGGATATGACGAATACCGCAAGGATGATGGCAACCACCGCCACCAGCGCACTGAACGCGGCGATTAGCCCGCGTCCGTACCGTTTACCGTTCATTGTTCACCCCTTCCTGCTCTCTACGACTGGCCAATGCGGCCATGGTGCGTTTGCCAGTACGTCTGTTTCATCGGCCTCCGAACGAACCGCCGCCGGAGCCGCCGGACGATCCTCCGAAACCGCCGCCGGAGAAGGAACCACCGGAACCGCCGAAGCTTCCGGAACCTCCGGATGAGGAGGATGGGGCCGCCGCGGAGATCGTGCTGCGCACGTCGGCGAAACTGGAACTCAGCTGCGCACCGAGATCGCCGAAATTCGCGCTGAATGCGGCCGGATCAATCGTGGAGGCGCCAAGCGACGTGCCGACGGATGCGCCAAGCAGGCTGCTGGAACGCAAGGGCATGTACATGTACGAGGTGCCGGCATGCTCATCCAACCACTGCGGATCGGCCACTTCGGGATATGCTCTGGCTAGCTGGGCCATCGCCTTCTTGGAAATGCCGAACGCGGTGGCATACACCATGTACCGGCCCCACAACGTCATGTCGAGCACGCCTCGGTCGGTGAAATCGCTGAAATCCGTAAGATAGCGTTTCAATCCGGCGACTTGCCCACCATAGCGTTGCCCCTCATCGGTCAGCACATAGCGTTTCCCGTATGCTGCGGCGAAAGCGCAAAGCGCGACCACCGGAACGCAGACGACCAGCGCCACGGCAAGCTCACCGTCCTGCACGTATTTCAACGCCAGGAAGAAGGCGAACGCAATACCCAGCCCACTGAACAGATAGCTGAGCAATCCCATAGGCTTGACGGCATGTAAGTCATCGAATTCCATGGAGCACGCGTTGTCGAAGGTTTCCAACAGCTTGTAACCGCTCGAATAGTGTTTGAAGGCCTTGCTCATCTGTTTCAAATCAAACACCTGCGCATCATGCAGACGCGATGACGCTTTAAGCAGGATGTCAAGCACCGCTCTTTCGGAGGAACTGAGCAGCAACGAACCGATGTCGTCACACACCACCGGCATGATAGCGATGGTGCTGGTCTTCTTCAGTTTGCGCGCGGACGCCGCATTGGAACCGAGCATGCCAGCCACCGAAGCCGCGCTCGTCGTGGTCAAATCAATGCCGTTATACAGGTCCACCGGCCCCGGATAGATGGCGATCGCGCTTTTCGAGGCAAGCGACATCACCGTGGCGGACATCTGTCTGTTGGCCAGTTTGTCGGCGTTCTTGGTCTTGCCGGAACCGAATATCGAGGAGGATGCGCTCATGATATCCTCCATCTTCGCGGCGGCTGCTGGACTTAGGTCAGGCAGGTCCCGCCAGTATTCGATATCGCCCTTGTATTGCGATTTGCGGAAGCTGACGATGGCGAAATACAGCGCCGCCACAGCAAGCGCGATGCCGATCAACGCCGCGAATATCCAGCCGGCCACCCGTTTGACGGCCTTCGTATGCTGACTGGATCTCCATTCCCGTTCCTGTTTGGTTTCATCGTCGATAAGCCGTTGCTTGTATGCGCCGGACTTGGTGCGTGCCACGCCTTGCGCTTGCGAGGCATCGAACATGGCCACGACATCCAAATAGTCGCCGGCGCGCACATCATTGGCGGAGAACATCAGGGAACCATTATCGCCGCGGTTCGTGGTGGAGGTATTTTTGGTGTGCAGCCATGCCCACGAATTCTTGCCGTTAATGCCGTTGGGGAATGTGACTTTGCCCGTCACCGTACCGATGGGAATCTGGTTTTCCTCGCCGAACGGCTCCCATTGGAAGGAGACGACGTCGTCATAGGCGGTGCTCACGCCATGCAGCGTCATGGATACATCGAATTTGAGACTGTCCTCGGATACGGTTTGTGGAATATTCCAACCGATTTCAAGTGTTTTGTCGGCCTGACCGTCATCACTTAACCCATCGGTCTGCGGATTGAACGGCTGAGGATCGTTCTCATCCTCAGTGACGTCCACGATGTACCACCGTCCCGCATGCTCGTCGTTCCAGTTGTCGGCATTGTCGGGGAAGACGAAGTCGCCCTGGCGGTATGTCTCGCCGTTGGATACGTCCTTGACCCCAATATCGCTGATATCCGTGAGATTCTTGGATTTCAGCGTATACCGCTGATACATCTGCTTCCAGTCACGGCCACGGTCCTTCAGCCTCATGTCGATATGCTGCGTGACTTTGAGATCGCCGTTCCTCTGCACCGCCACGTCGTAGTCAAGCGTGCGGTAGCTTAAATCGGGTTCCTCATCGGAGGTCTGCGCATTGATGAGCACGATGCCCAACATCGTCAACGTGACCACAATCGTGGACAGCAGACTGACCAACGTACGTCTGATATTCATCGGCGGTATCTCTGTTTTCTCTCAAGGGTCCTCAAGCACCAACGCATGGTCTCGGCGTCAACGGACCGTAATACAGGAAAGGGAGTGCTGGCAAGACATCACACCTCGTCAGCGCTCCCCTTTCTTGTATGGAAACGTTCAGAACTTGACTTGCGGAGCCTGACGGTCCGCTTCGTCGACCTGGAAGTACGCCGCCTGCTCGAAGTGGAACAGTCCGGCGATGATGTTGGTCGGCACGACCTCGATCTTGGTGTTGTACTTCTGCACCACATCGTTATAGAACTGGCGGGCGTAGGCGATTTTCTCCTCGAGCCCCTTGAGCTGCCCCTGCAGATCCATGAAGTTCTGGTTGGCCTGCAGCTGCGGATATGCCTCGGCGGTGGCCTGGAGGTTCACCAGCGCACGGCTCAGCTGGTTCTCGGCCTGGATGCGCTGCTGCACATCACCGCTTTGCGCAGCCTGGATGACGCCGGCACGAGCCTGCGTCACCTGCGTGAACACGTTGGATTCATGGGCAGCATAGCCTTTGACAGTTTCCACCAGATTCGGAATGAGGTCGGCACGCTGCTTGAGCTGCACGTCAATCTGCGCCCAGCCGTTCTTCACCCGGTTACGCAGCGTGACCAGCCCGTTGTAGGCGGACATTGCCCACAACAGCACAAGAACGATGATGACGACGATAATAATGGCTACGATCATCGTATTCCCTCTCTGCTTCGTTGCTTCTATTGCCATCATGTTCTCATGAGGACTGCACCATTCCACGGCGCGCCTACACCCGTAAAACGATTGACATCATGTTTTGCCAAGCGTGTCGGAATGCAGAAAGGCCCGCCCCACGGGGGCGGGCCTTTCAGATAATCATCTTATGCTGCGGGAAATCCGCGCGAAGGTGTCATCAGTCTTCGAATGGATCAAAGTCGCGGCGCACGCGGCGACGCGGACGCTCGGAGCGCTCTTCGCGATCGGCACGGTACTCGTCGTAGTTCTCGTCGGCGGCGTAACGCGGGTTGCGGTCGTCACGACGGCTACCACGGCGACGGTCGGAACGGCGGTCATCGCGATCGTAGTCACGGTCATCGCGGTCGGAACGACGGCGACGCGGACGATCATCATAATCACGATCATCGCGATCGGAACGGGACGAACGGCGGTCGTCACGATCGTAGTCGCGATCGTCACGGTCGGAACGACGGCGACGCGGACGATCATCATAATCACGATCGTCATCGCGGTCGGAACGACGGCGACGCGGACGATCGTCGTAATCACGATCATCGCGATCATCGGAACGACGTCGGTCGTCACGACGGCCACGGCCGCCACGGCGGTCATCGCGATCGCCACGGTCACGACGCGGAGCGGAGGATTCCTGATCCTCGAAGCCCGGGATGGCCAGCGAGATCTTGCCACGATCGTCAACACCCTGCACGACCACCTCAACGGTGTCGCCTTCCTTGAGCACGTCTTCGACGGCGTCGATGCGCTCGCCGTTGGCGAGGTTGCGGATCTGGGAGATGTGCAGCAGACCGTCGGTGCCCGGGGTCAGGTTCACGAAGGCGCCGAAGGAGGTGGTCTTCACGACCTTGCCGTTGTAGGTCTCGCCGGCTTCCGGCACGTGCGGGTTGGCGATCTGGTCGATGATCTCCTTGGCCTTCTCGGCGGCCTCGCCGCCTTCGGAGGAGATGTACACGATGCCGTCATCCTCGATGGCGATTTCGGCGCCGGTGTCTTCCTGGATCTGGTTGATCATCTTGCCCTTCGGGCCGATGACCTCGCCGATCTTGTCCACCGGAACGGTGGTGGTGATGATGCGCGGCGCGTACGGGCTCATCTCGGCCGGGCCGTCGATGCACTCGTTGATGACTTCGAGGATGGTGGTGCGGGCTTCCTTGGCCTGCTGCAGGGCGGACGCCAGGATGTCGGCCGGAATGCCGTCGAGCTTGGTGTCGAGCTGCAGGGCGGTGATGAATTCGGAGGTGCCGGCCACCTTGAAGTCCATGTCGCCGAAGGCGTCTTCGGCGCCGAGGATGTCAGTGAGCGTCTTGTAGATGTGCTGGCCGTCGACATCGCCGGACACGAGGCCCATGGCGATGCCTGCGACCGGAGCCTTCAGCGGAACGCCAGCGGCGAGCAGGGACAGCGTGGAGGCGCAGACGGAACCCATGGAGGTGGAACCGTTGGAGCCGATTGCCTCGGAGACCTGACGGATGGCGTACGGGAACTCCTCACGGCTCGGCAGCACCGGCACGAGGGCCTTCTCGGCGAGGGCGCCATGGCCGATCTCGCGGCGCTTCGGGGAACCGACGCGGCCGGTCTCACCGGTGGAGTACGGCGGCATTTCGTAATTGTGCATGTAGCGCTTGGACTGCGGGCCGGACAGCGCGTCGATCTGCTGCTCCATCTTGAGCATGTTCAGGGTGGTGACGCCCAGAATCTGGGTTTCGCCACGCTGGAACAGTGCGGAGCCGTGCACGCGCGGCACGATGTCCACTTCGGCGGACAGGGTGCGGATGTCACGCAGGCCACGGCCGTCGATGCGGTAGTCCTGGGTCAGGATGCGGCGGCGCACGATCTGACGCTGCAATTCCTTGAACGCGTTGCCCAGTTCCTTGTCTTTCTCCGCCTCGTCCATGTCAGTGAACTCGACGGACAGCGTCTCGCGCACGCGCTCCTTGATCTCGTGGATGCGCTCCTGGCGCGGCAGCTTCTCGGCGATCGACAGCGCCTCGTCGAGGTCGGCGTGCGCGATCTCGTCGATGCGGTTGTACAGGTCGTCGGTGTATTCGGGGAACAGCGGGAAGTCGCGCGTCTCCTTGGCGGCGATCTTCTTCAGCTCGTTCTGCGCGTCGCACAGCACCTTGATGAACGGCTTGGCCGCCTCAAGGCCACCGGCCACAACCTCTTCGTCCGGCTTGGCCTGGCCCTCGTCATAGATGAGCGACCACGCGTTCTTGCCGGCGCCCGCCTCAATCATCGCGATCGCGACGTCGCCGTTCTCGATCACGCGGCCCGCGACCACGATTTCGAAGACGGCGCGCTCGCGCTCGCTCCAGCGCGGGAACGCGACCCACTGGCCGTCGATGAGGGCCAGACGCACGCCGCCGACCGGGCCGGAGAACGGCAGGCCGGAGATGAGCGTCGACGCGGACGCCGCGTTCAGCGCGATCATGTCGTACGAATCGTCGGGATTGACGGCGAGCACCGTCTCCACAACCTGCACCTCATTGCGCAGCGTGTGCGGGAACAGCGGGCGCAGCGGGCGGTCGATGATGCGGCACGCGAGAATGGCCTCCGTGCTCGGACGGCCTTCGCGGCGGAAGAACGAGCCCGGGATCTTGCCCGCGGCGTACATCTTCTCTTCCACGTCGACGGTCAGCGGGAAGAAATCGTAATTCTCCTTCGGGCTGCTGCCAGCGGTCGTGGTCGACAGCACCATGGAGTCGTCGTCGAGATAGGCGGCCACCGCACCATCAGCCTGCTGTGCGAGGCGGCCCGTCTCAAAGCGCAGCGTGCGCTTGCCATATGAACCATTGTCGATGACTGCTTCCACAGCCTTGATTTCGGGACCCTCCATAGGGTTCCTCCTTTTGTTTTGTTCTGTTTCCTACAAACATCCTCGTCAGGCCCGCGGCTCGTGCGCCGCAAGACCGTGATTATGTCGCGCGCAGTCCGCGCGCTGTGGCAGGCGGTCAGCCCGACCGCTTGCCGCGTGATTCCACCAGTGCCTCATTGTAATACCAGCCATGGTGCGGGAGGCCGGGCCACGGCCCACTTCGCTCACGGCGGCAGCAAAAAGCCCGAGCCGGCTGTGCCAGGCTCGGGCTCAAGAACGACTTATCGACGCAGACCCAGGCGCTCGATCAGGTCACGGTAACGGTTGATGTCAACGCCCTTGAGGTAATCAAGCAGACGACGACGGTCACCGACCATGAGCAGCAGACCACGACGCGAGTGGTGATCGTGCTTGTGCTCCTTGAGGTGCTCGGTCAGGTCCGCGATGCGCTTGGTGAGCAGCGCGACCTGAACCTCCGGGGAGCCGGTGTCGCCCTCATGGGTAGCGTACTTAGCGATGATGTCCTGCTTTTCTTCAGCCGTCAATGCCACGGCATCCTCCTTATTGCACTGCGCGGTGCCGCCGGCATTGTGCCGGAGCGCTCTCTATCCGCGGGCGAAAACACGCCAAAGAGACAGTGTACCCACTCCCCGCGACCGTCCACCATGTGGCCTTTTTGTTCACCGAGCGGCGAGCCGCCCATGCGCCCCGCATGGACGCAACAGAAGCGCCCATACAATGTGCGCAACCATCCAACCGGACCATCAAGGAGGAACACCATGGGCACTGTTACGAAAATCGGCATCGTCGGCATGGGGCATGTGGGGGCGCATGTGGCGAACAGCCTTGTGCTGCAGGGCATTGGCGACGAACTGTATATGACGGAGCAGTGCTCGGGAGACGAGGACCACAGCGCCAAACTCGCCGCCGAAGTGCAGGATCTGGGCGATTCGCTCGCCTTCTGCCCGCACAACGTGGCGCTCGTCAACTGCGGCGACGACTATGCGCGGCTCGCCGAATGCGACGTCATCGTCAACGCCGCAGGCAAGGTCAGCCTCGCGAGCAAGGACCGCGATGGCGAACTGTTCTACACCACGGAAACCGCGAAGACGTTCATCAAGCCGATCGCCGACGCGGGGTTCGACGGCGTGTGGATCACCATCTCGAATCCATGCGACGTCGTCGCCACCGAGATCTGGAAACTCTCCGGCATGGACCCGAACCGTATCATCGGCACCGGCACCGCACTCGATTCCAGCCGCCTCAAATATGCGCTCTCGCGCGCCACCGGCTACGACCAGCATTCGATCTGCGCCTACATGCTCGGCGAGCACGGCAGCAGCATGTTCGCCGCATGGAGCGCCGTCAACTTCGGCGGCAAGCCGCTCGCGCAGCTCAGGCAGGAACAGCCGGAGCGCTTCGGATTCGACGAGGCACAGGTCGAGCAGGAGGCACGGCATGGCGGATATGTGACCTACGCCGGCAAACAGTGCACCGAGTTCGCGGTGGCCGACGCCGCCGTGCGCCTTGTGCGCGCCGTCGTGTCGAACGAACACTACATCACGCCGTGTTCGACGCTCATGACCGGCGACTACGGCGAAAGCGGCTTCTTCACGTCGCTGCCGTGCGTCATCGGCGCCAACGGCGTCGAGGAAGTGCTGCACTTCGACCTCAGCGACACCGAACTGTGCGAATTCCAGGCGAGCTGCGCGCATGTGAAGGAGAATCTGCGCCGCATCGGGCTGTTGTGAGCGGTCGTGCTTATACGACCGTGAGCAAACCGCCGAACATCACAATGAGCAGCGCGATCGTCTCGAAGACAAGCAGCAGGATCAGCGACGTCCACACATGCGTGAGCACGTTAAGCGGCGAGTCTTTTTTGATCGCGACGAGCAGGCCCACCCACACCACGGCGAACACGGCGAGCGCCAAGCCGGCGGCGATGATGCCCAGGTCGGCGGCGTTCGCCACGCGCGCGGCGCTGCCGTAGATCACGTAGGTGGAGTGCCAGAAGTCGAAGCGGAGCATCGCCACGCCGCCAATGAACTGCTCGACGCACAGCAGCACCACGAACAGCGTGAACCACAGCGCCTTGACCCGGTCGATGATGAGCATGACGACCGACAGCACGGCGAACACCGTGACCGACCAGGAGACGAGTGCGATTGCGCGCGGATCGATGGCGCCGAAGCGTTCGACGACCCACGCGGTGTGCTGCGAGCCGACCGTGCGGCCGGCCCAGTACGGCAGGATCAGCGCGGCGAGCACGAGCACGACGTAGCACAGTGTGCGCAACGGGTGGGCGCGTTTGCGTTCGATGTCGGCGAGCGAGATGTCCGATTCGGGAATCGTGGCGTCCGGGTGCTTCGACACCACGTTGAGCTCCACATCCGCGCCGGTGGTGGGATGCGCGGCGGCGGGGCGCGGCTCGTTGCGCACCGTCGTCTCCTCGTCGAGCATGCGTAGGGGGGCTGCGGTCTGGTCGTCGCCGGTGTGCTGCTGCGAGTGGTGCGCGTCTGTGGTGTGCGGGTCCGTGCGCATTCGTCAACCGCCTTCCTGTGGCTCGCCGTGTGCTGTGCGTGTCTGTGTACGACTGTGTGCGTGGGGCGGCGCGCTATGCCCAAGGTGGCGGCGTACCGGCCCATGTTCTAGCCGCAACTCTAGCGCAACCCTGGTGCACAGGCGCCGATTCAGCTGCTGCGTACAATTCGTGCACAACCGCTAACACCGTCCACCCACACTTGCCCACACCCATGCCAAACGCATCCGGCGGCCCCGCGCGTCTACCCCCTAGCCACCAACAGCCAAATCGGCTGAGGTATGCGCCCCATGGCTACCCACTAGTCACATACAGCCATGTGGAACTGGCCAATGGCACTACTTGCAGCGGAACGGAACCCCATGCCTGCGATTCAGGGATTCAGGGGTATAGGCCAAAATATGTGTCTGGAATCACGCTTTAGTACCTGTGCCATATGGTGTTTCATGGGTCCGAAAACCGGTTGCCCTCTCTCTTCTGCTACGGGTAGTGCTTGCTCTGCTACGGGTAGTGCTCCGCGCAGGCAAACCGACCTGACAACCGTTAGAAAATGGCGGTTTTGGAGATAAGCAGGTGAAGCACTACCCGTAGCAGGGAAGACACTACCCGTAACAGAGAACGTGGCAACGACAGCGGTTTGCAGCCACATGGCCACTGGCACCCCATGTCTACTAGCTAGCCACCAACAGCCAAATCACCCGAGGTACGCGGCACCCCATGTCTACCTACTTCATGCGATCTGCGCTGCCGGGCAACGAACCTCTGACCACCCCTGACGAAAGTCATATCTGGGGCCGCTGAGCATGACAACCGTCTGTAACTGTCCGAAATCACGGGGCGGCACCGATTTTTCAGACAGATACGCCTCGTAACTGTCCGAAAAAACGGAAGGGCATTGATATTTCAGACAGATACACCTAATAACCGTCCAAAACCACTCGTGATAGCCACCGATGCGCGTCAACGGTCATCCACTACCCACACAGCACCGGTTAAGTCGCAATCAACACAAAACGACCTATTATGCCTATATTCCCCGGTTGTACCGTTCCAGCATAAGCAAAAAACGGCTGAAATCGTTGGAAATCAGCCGTTTTAGTGGAGCGGATGACGGGAATCGAACCCGCGTAATCAGTTTGGAAGACTGAGGCTCTACCATTGAGCTACATCCGCGCGCTGCCTCTCGCGAAACAACGTGTGCCATTATACACAACGCCACACCATCCGCAAATCCGGCAGATCGCACCCAATCTGCCCCGCGCACGGAAAACCGCGGCAATTGCGGTCACTGCGCGCACAGCACGACGACGGCCGACGCAATCGGACCGTCATGCGAAATCGACACGAACCAGCACAAATCAGCACCGTCCGGCGTGCCGACCGACGCCCGCAGCCGCCGCTCCGCTTCCCCACCGAGCACGATGCGCGGGCACCCATTCGCCTCATCGAGCACTTCGATGGCTGCCCAAGGCGTGTTGTCGAGCGTATACGGCGCCGGCCCACTGCCGAGCGCCGCGCACCACGCTTTGACGACCGACTCCTTGGCGGCCCACTTGCCCGCGAGGTGCACGGCCTCGCCGGCGTTTTTCCGTCCGGCGCGCAGCTGCACCTGCCGCAGTTCGCGGGCGGAAAAAAGTCCCCTCCCCCGCGAGCCCGGCATCTCAAGCTGCTCGCCGAACGCGCGCACGTCCACCACGTCGTGCCCAATGCCGAGTATTGCCATCGCGACCGCCTCCTCACACCGAATCATGCCTTGCCACCGCCAGTCTAGAAACCGGCCGCGCCAGACAGGCAATCAACACAATCACCGCAACTGAGGGGGGCCTGGTTAATAAAAACAAAACCCCCCCC
>SKEY01000790.1_pt1 | contig 47732 bp, 28 predicted proteins | sample 4843871 | NCBI WGS metagenome assembly SKEY01 (sample SAMN11008797, study PRJNA524170) | human gut metagenome | biome: Human fecal sample; material: Feces; isolation source: fecal sample from pouch patient p36 | host: Homo sapiens | place: Israel: Tel-Aviv | collected 2016-12-04
CTTTTCTCAAAGGGCTTTTTCTATTTATACGGATATTCGCAAACTACAAGATAAAGCCAAAACTTCATATACTCTAAGCACAAGGAGGTTGAGGTTTGGCTATGAACAACAGTTTAGCAGAAGTACACCCGGAGCTTGTTTCGGAGTGGTCGGAGAAGAACTTACCGCTTACACCTGATGACATTACTTTCGGTTCAAATAAAAAAGTATGGTGGAGAGGTGCTTGCGGTCACGAATGGCAGACAAGCGTTAAGGCTCGTTCTAATGGAGAAAAATGCCCAATATGTTCCGGTGCGAGAGTGCTTGCAGGTATTAACGATTTGGCGACATTAGAGCCATTACTGGTAAAACAGTGGTCGAAAAAGAATAAGATAAAACCAACAGAGGTTTCTATTGGTTCTCATAAGAAAGTGATTTGGAGATGTGAGAAAGGACACGAGTGGGAAGCTGCCGTTAAGAGCAGAACGATAAATAGGACAGGCTGCCCGTATTGCAGTGGGTACATATTCCTGAAAGGATTTAACGATTTGCAGACAACACACCCTGAAATTGCTTCGGAGTGGTCAGAAAAGAACTTGCCGTTGAAACCTGATGAGGTAAATGCAAAGTCGAGGAAAAATGTCTGGTGGAGATGCGGTAAATGCGGTAACGAGTGGAAATCAGTTATCAATGCTCGTGTGAAAGGTACGGTATGCCCCGTTTGTGCGGAGAGAGAAGTTCTTGCCGGATATAATGATTTGGCGACGACAGATAATCAGCTTCTCAGTGAATGGGATTATGAACAGAATAAATTGAAGCCGACAGAAGTATCACGAACTTCAGCAAAGAGAGCGTGGTGGAAATGCAGGCACGGTCATTCGTGGTGTATGAAGATAAATGAAAGAACGATATTGAATAAAGGCTGCCGAATTTGTGAGCAAGAATATTTGTCATTGTTTCCTGCTTTGGCTGTCAGCTATTATTCTAATAAGAAAGGCTTGCAAGTTATGGGATGCAGGAGAAAAGGGACTTACATTATCTGCTTTTGAATGGGAGAAGGATAGAAAAACGCTGATATATGGGCAGGTAGACTATATGTATGGAGAAGCACTTTATAAGCCTGAAATGAAAGAAGGAAATCCTATAAGGTTATATAGTTTGGATGAAATCACGGAGATATTCGGTAAATTAGGACTTCGTATTTGTAACAGCTTATTTAGCAATCTTCATCAAATCTTTATTTTTTTCTGTTAGGTTATATTTCAGTAAGAAATGAAATATGGAAGGATAGTAAAGATGGAAATGATGTTGCAGACACAAAATTTGTGTAAATATTTTAGAAAGCAGAAAGCGGTAAATAATGTTTCACTTAATATAGAAAAGAAACAGATTTATGGACTGCTTGGACCGAATGGTGCGGGAAAATCTACCACATTGAAAATGTTGACTGGTATGATGAAACCAACTGCAGGAAAGATTTACTTTGATGGAAAACTTTTGGATAGGAAAGATTTATCAAAAATAGGAGCGTTAATTGAAAATCCGCCTATTTATGAAAATCTTTCCGCCAGAGAGAATTTGAAGGTAAGACAATTATTGCTTGGTACAGATGAAAACAGAATTGATGAGGTCTTGCAGATTGTATCACTTACAAACACCGGAAAGAAGAAAGCAGGACAGTTTTCTTTGGGGATGAAGCAAAGACTAGGCATTGCAATGGCATTGCTTGGAGAACCGGAACTTTTGATATTGGATGAACCTACGAATGGATTAGATCCAATAGGCATCGAGGAATTACGAGAGCTGATCCGGTCTTTTCCGGAACAGGGAATCACTGTAATTCTCTCCAGTCATATTCTCTCAGAGGTACAGTTACTTGCAGATAAAGTCGGGATTATTTCAGGTGGAATCTTAGGATACGAAGGAGCATTAAAGCAGGGAGATAATCTTGAAGATTTGTTTATGAATGTGGTAAGAAAAAACCAGAAAGCAGGTGAAATCCATGGTTAATATTATAAAAGCAGAACATCAAAAAGCCAAAAGAACCATGCGAAAAAAGTTTATCTGGGGATTTCCTCTTCTTACATTTGTCATGGCATTTATATTTACTCTTGGGATGACAAATGCTTATGCAGAAAGTGTTTGGAACTGGTGGTATACACTTTTGCTGCCGGGGATGATTGCTCTATTTTGTTATCTTTCTGTGGCGCAGGAGAAAAAGATAAAATACTATCATTTAATGACTATTCCCACAGACAGAAGAAAATTGTTGCTGGGGAAAATTATTTATATTGGGTACATGATTTTGTTTTCTAATGTGATTGTGTTTGCAGGAGCAACGCTTGGAGGCTTTCTTCTAACGACACATGTTCCAGTTGGAGGAGCGTTGATTGCAGTATTGTTTCTGACGGTTTCTGAGTTATGGGAGATTCCGGTAGCTTTATTTTTAAGTGAACGATTTGGAATGATTGTAAACCTGTTCGTCTGCCTATTTATTACCGTCAGCGGTGTGGTAATATCACAAACCAGAATCTGGTATGTACTTGTTTCTGCAATCCCTATGCGAATGATGTGCCCGTTGCTTCATGTTTTACCAAATGGACTTGCCGCAGAAGCAGGGAATCCTCTTTTGGATACGGGAGTCATTGTTCCGGGAATGTGTCTCTCAATCATCTGGTTTGTTTTTGTAACGGTTCTGTTTTTGAAATGGTTTGAGAGAAGAGAGGTGAAATAAGATGATTGGAAGATCTCTTAATGCAGACTTGCGAAAGATGAAAGGAACATCTGTGATTCTGGCACACTTACTGATTCCGATTATAACCAGCGTTATATTTTTAATATATTACTTTTTTTCACCATGGAATGAAAATATGAAAGTGATTGCATTTTATCAGGCAATAGGAGCAGGACTTCCGGTACTTATTGGAATTTTTACAGCAAGTGTGATGGAACAGGAACAAAATGCAGGTGATTTTCAAAATCTGTTGTCTTTACCGGATAAACCTGCAGCATTTTTATCGAAACTGTTGATGCTACTGGTTTTGTGTCTGTGCTCTATCCTATTGACAGCAATCATATTCGGAATTGGATTTGGAAGAATCGCATCAAGCGATATCGAAATCATGAAAGGATGTATATTTGCAGCATTGCTGCTGTGGGGAAGCAGTGTTCCACTTTATCTGTGGCAGCTGATTCTGGCTTTTCAGTTTGGAAAAGGGGTATCCATTGGAGCAGGGATTATATCAGGACTAATTAGTGCATTGATGCTTACCGGACTTGGAGATTATGTGTGGAAATATGTATTTGTCTGCTGGACGGGTAGAGTACCATATACTTATCTGCAATCTGTATTGGGAGAAACTAGTGTAGGTGAATGGTTGTCATTCATACCAGGTTGCTTAATATTTACAGGGATTAGTATGGTATACTATTTTTGGTGGGTAAACCACTGGGAAGGAAACAGAATATCGGAATAGAATCGAGGGAAACTATGGCAAAAATACTGGCAGTTGATGATGAACCGGCAATTTTGGAAATGATAGAAAGCATTTTGAATAAGGATGGACATCTGGTTACCAAAGTAAGTAATCCACTAAAAATTAATATGGAAGAATTACATCGTTATGACCTGATTTTACTGGACATTATGATGCCTGGAATTGATGGCTTCGAATTATGCAAAAGAATCAGGGCACTTGTGGATTGTCCGATTTTGTTTCTTACGGCAAAAACGGAGGAAAACAGTCTGGTAAACGGACTTTCTTTAGGAGCAGATGATTATATTTCAAAGCCATTTGGAGTGATGGAACTTCGGGCAAGGATCAATGCACATCTTAGAAGAGAGCACAGGGAACATTCTGTCCGGATGGTTTTGGGGAGGGTCTGTATTCAAATATCTCAAAAGAAACTATTGGTTGATGATAAGGAACTTCCTCTTACGAAAGCGGAGTACGAAATCTGTGAATTTCTGGCTAAAAACAGAGGACAGGTTTTCTCGAAGGAACAGATATTGGAAGCGGTCTTTGGCTTTGACAATGAGAGTAATGACAGTACTATAATCACGCATATCAAAAATATAAGAGCAAAATTTGCGGATTATGATTATACACCGATAAAAACAGTCTGGGGGATTGGATATAAATGGGAAGAGTAAAGAGAAGCAATGCACTCAGCAGGATTTTTATGAGATATGTACTGGTCATGCTTGGATCATTAGTTGGTTTGGTGATTGTTGCTTATCTGCTGCTGTACCTTTTGATTAGTGTGGGCTGTATTTATCCGGCAAATTATGCAGAGCAAAAGATTAATGAAGCATATGATACGATTTTACGTGCAGATAAAGTGACTGCTGAGATGATTCCCGCACTTTGTGATTATGTAATCTTTTCAGAGAATGGAGAGAAAATAGGTGGAGATCTGTCAGAACAATACGAACAGATAGCATGGAATGTTGCAAAGTACGGAAACGCATCCGGGAAATATTTTTATAAAGTAATTGTAAGGGAAAATGAATATGTTGTATTGCAATATCGCCTGAAACCTCAATATCATTCAGCTTTTTTGAGGGAGCATTTTATAGGACCACAGAATGTGATGATTATTATGTCTGTGATTGGAGCGGTAGCGATTATCATCATTCCGTCCATACGTTTTGGAAAAAGAATCAAAAAGCAGATGCAGCCTGTATTAGACGCAATCGGACAAATAAAGGATCAAAATCTGGAATATGAGACATCCTGTTCCGGTATCAAAGAGTTTGATGACTGTTTATCGGCAATCGATGATATGCGAGATGCATTGCGAGAATCTTTAGAAAAGCAGTGGAAAACAGAGCAGGAAAAGAAACAGCAGATGTCTGCTTTGGCGCATGATATTAAAACACCTCTTACGATTGTACGGGGAAATGCAGAACTACTTTCAGAGACTGAACTGACCACAGAACAGAAGAAAAATATCACTTATGTTTTGAACGGCACAACACAGATACAAAGTTATGTAAAACAGTTGATAGATGTCACAAAATCATGGAATTGCAGTGATGTTACCTATACAACGGTGAGGTTAGAAGATTTTTTCGCAGATATAAAGGAACAGGCACTCGGACTGGTAGAAATCTATCACCAGAAGATAGATTGGAAGGCGGAACAAAGTGATAAAAAGGTAACGATTGCTTATGATCCAATGCTCCGAGCCGTAATGAATGTGATTCAGAATGCAGTGGAGCATACAAAAGAAAATGGAATCATTTATATTGACGCAAAGGAGCAGGATGACCGGCTGACATTCATTGTGGAGGATAGCGGATCAGGATTTACAAAAGAAGCATTATTGCATGGCACAGAGCAGTTTTTTATGGATGACACAAGTAGAAATGGCAAAGCCCATTATGGGATTGGGCTTTTTTTCGCAAAAACTGTGGCTGAAAAATATGGCGGAGGTATTAAACTTTCAAATTCTGAAAATACAGGTGGGGCGAGGGTAGAAATATTTTTCCTGAGTAGTCAGGAAACAAGCTAAATAGACCGCAAGGAATGTTGTAGGATACTGTGTATTCACTCTTTGGACAATTGGAACAATGCTTCCGATGTGGATTATGAGAGATACTTTCTTTGCAAACTATAGAGAAAACGGTGGAACAGATGCATACATAGACGCTGTTATGGCACTTACTCCAGATTACATGGTATTGGTAATTATCGTACTTGCTATTGTAGGTGGTTTTTTGGGAACTATGCTTGGAAAGATTGTATTAAAGAAACATTTTGAAAAAGCAGGAATTGCCTAAAAAGAGTAATGCCACATGTTTGAAAAAATGTGTGGCATTTTTGTATAAGCGCTTAGGAACTTGATGCGTTTGCTGTTAAAGTGGCAGGTGATATTATTCATTTCGTAGAAAATATAGAAGGAAAGGAAAGTTAAAACATGGAGAAGCAGGCATTATATATTGACCCAAGAACAAAATTGTTTTTATTGCTCGTGATGAATATTGTCATGCTGGATACAAGTTCAGGTGTTCTTTTACCATATCTGAGATTCATCATTGGCTTTTTGCCCTTTGTCTTGCTTTTAACATCAAAAAGATTTAAGCCTGCATGGGTCTACCTGGTGATATACCTAATCAGTCACATCATTGTCTTGTATGTATTAGATTATACCAGTGGATTTATGATGATGCTGTTGGGATTTCTATCATCGATGGGTACAAAATTTTTGCCTGGTGGAATGCTTGGAGTGTATTTTTTCTGTAGCACAAGGGTAAACGAATTTATTGCATCTATGGAAAGAATGCATGTATCGCAAAAGGTCATTATTCCTGTTTCTGTTATGTTTCGCTTTTTTACGACAGTAAAGGAGGAGGCAGAAGGGATCAGCGATGCTATGAGAATGAGAAAATTAGGATTTTCATATTTCTTTTTTAAACCGGTGGAGATACTGGAATATAGGTTGGTTCCATTAATGATATCAGTGGTAAATATTGGTGAGGACTTATCTGCGTCAGCCTTAACTAGATGTCTTGGATACAAGAAAAGTAGAACAAATATATCACGTTGCGGATTTGGATGGGTTGACTATGCGTTGTTCGTATTGGGTATTGGCTTTATCTTGTTGTACGTTCTGGAACTTGGAGGTGTGATTTAATGAGTAATAAAGTAATAGATATAAATAATGTTTGCTTTCATTACCAAGAGCAAAAAAATGCTTCATTAACTCATGTTAATTTACAGATTAATGAGGGAGAGGTTGTGGTTTTGTGTGGCGAGTCAGGCTGTGGCAAGTCTACGATTATTCGTCTCATTAATGGACTGATTCCTTATTACTACAAGGGACGTATGGATGGTCAGGTAAAGGTTTTGGGACACTTAACGCAGGAAGGTAACATTTATAATATGGGAAGTAAAGTAAGTAGCGTTTTCCAAAATCCAAGAAGCCAGTTTTTCTGTGTGGATGTCAAAAGTGAATTGGCATTCGGTGCTGAAAATCTAAATTATGATAAAGATGAGATTATAAAGCGAATTGAGGACGCAAGTCATGAATTAAAGTTTGAATATTTACTTGACAGAACTATGTTCCAGCTTTCGGGTGGTGAAAAACAGAAAATTGCTTGTGCCAGTGTGTCTATAACAGATAATCCGATAGTTGTTTTGGATGAACCTTCATCAAATCTCGATATGCATGCTGTAACTGAACTGAAAGCGATGATTCGATACTGGAAACAGAAAGGCAAGACAGTTGTAATTGCTGAACATAGGTTCCGATACCTTAAGGGGATTGCTGACCGTTTTATCTATATGAAAAAGGGAAAGATAGTTCGTGAATTCAGCAGTGTAGAAATGCAAAAACTGCCTGCCGAGGAACTTATGAGCATGGGACTTAGGAACCTCTCATACGATAATCTGGAAATTCAAAATTACAATGAGGCTAAAACGTTTATGAGAATACATGACTTTATTTTTCGATATAAAGGCTCAAAGAAATTGAGTTTATTCATTGATGAGATGGACATCCCAAAGGCTTCTGTTATAGCAATTATTGGCAGAAACGGTGCAGGAAAGTCCACATTTGTCAGATCCCTTTGCGGTTTAGAGAAGAAAGCAAAGGGATTGCTGGAAGATGGCAATGTCATGCTCAAAGCAAAAAAGAGGCTTAATAATTCTTTTCTTGTCATGCAAGACGTGAATCGTCAGCTTTTTACGGAAAGTGTTGAAGAGGAGATAATTCTTAGCATGGATGAGAAAAATGATAATTTGTTAGAGGGAATACTAAAAGAATTTGATTTGTATGATTACAGAAAGCAGCATCCTATGTCACTTTCCGGAGGGCAAAAGCAGCGAGTGGCAGTAGCCAGTGCAGTAGCAAGCATGAGAGAATATATCGTTTTTGACGAACCGACCAGTGGATTGGATTATTTCCATATGATGCAGGTGGCAGAGTGCATAAAAAAAATGCACGAAAAGGGCAGGACCATTTTTTTGATAACTCATGATTTGGAACTTATTTATTCATGTTGTAATTATATTATTCATATAGAAAATGGGATGATCAAGGAATTGTATCAGGTGAGTAAGGAAAACGAGCCGAAGTTGAGAAACTTTTTTGAGGTTTAATAAGGATTTTTTGACATAGTGAGAAATACTCTTGACTACTATTTATGGATGAAATAAGACGTTTCTTCCTAAAAACAGTATGTTTATGGTATACTAGCTAATAGTAGTGCAGTTTCAACCGATATTACATATTATGATGAGAAATTAATGCAAAGGAGTTACAATCAAATGGATAACAATGAAGTAGTAACAGAAGAAGTGGCAGCAGTTGTTGAAAATAGTACAGGTATTGAAATAGAGTCTTTATTTGAGGAGCAGGTTGATTATGATACGTTCTCAAAGTCAGACTTCCGTGTTGTAAAGGTAAAAAATTGTGAGGCAGTACCTAAGAGTAAGAAACTTCTTAGATTTACACTTGATGATGGTACAGAGAATGAAAGAACTATTCTTTCAGGAGTACATGCATTTTACGAGCCGGAGGAACTTGTAGGTAAAACTTTACTTGCAATCGTAAATCTTCCACCACGTTCTATGATGGGAATAGATTCATGTGGTATGCTTCTTTCTGCAATTCACAATGTAAATGGAGAAGAAAAACTGAATCTGGTAATGTTAGATGACGCAATCCCAGCAGGTGCAAAATTGTATTAAGAATATAAATGTCACATGGTTGTTAATAACTGTGTGACATTTTATCGTTGTTGTTGATAATCGGAATTTGTACAGTTAACTTCTGGTTTTATTGACGCTTGAATATTCTCTGCTTGAATGCTCTTATTTTAATACCATAACGACCTGAAAAAACAAATCCTGTTAGTAACATTCCTAAGCTCACACCAAGGGCAACATCAATAATTATACTTACTACCTCGTTTTGGACATACAGCGTTGTATCCTTAAACAACATATATACTACTAAGAATAACAACGCAATCGAATTGCATATACGAACCCTGTGGTTATACTTCTCTGACTCCGTAGTTGTATAATCTACTGCCTGTAATACAGTTTCTTTTATTTCATTCTTCATTTTCTCACTTTTCCTCTCTCCATTTAATATTTCCCGGAGATCAACAGCATATAAATCAGAAAGCTCAATCAATATATCAATGTCGGGCATATTGTTTCCCGTTTCCCAACGAGATATTGTTCTTCTGGCAACATTCAATTTCTCAGCCAACTGTTCTTGAGTCATCCCATTTTCTTTACGTAATTCTGCCAGAAACTTACCGATTTTCGCTTGATTCATTGTGCGCAACCTCCTTTACGGTGTTCAGCATATAACTTTTCACTGTTACCTAACAGGACACAAAGTGAGCAAATGCCCTGTTTTATCTATGGGACACTCTTGTCCCACTATTTTTCTGCCGTTTATACTGATATATTATTCTGAATTATAAACAATTCGACAAATTCCATTTGTCTCTATCTTTATTTCTTAATTATACACAAGATTTGAAGCTTTTTCTACTTATCTATTGTTCTAAAATATCTTCCTAAAAAAATAATTTAAAAAATTTTTAAAAAATAGGGTGTCAAAAGCCTGAGCAATTCCAAATAAGTGAAGGGAGTAATTCCAATCAATAAAAATGGAATCCTTTCACTTGAATTGAAAACTGAATATACAGGTCACTAAGACGTTAATTCTGATGATAGCCGCTTTATCGGGTGAGTGGTGTGTTTTCGACAAGATTACAATGACAACCGGAAATATTGAAATCAAATGCCCGAAATGTGGGTATATCAATGAGATTGACCTTTCTTTAAGAAAAGGAAGTGTCAAGTTTAGGAAATTTAAAATCAATATAGATTGAGCAGACAACTGAATAATTGTGTTTTATAAAAAGTAAAGGAATCTGCAAAAACAGATTCCTTAAACCAGGGGAAATCCCTGTCGAAGAATGGAACACCAGTTACTTTTTTGATAGAGAAAACGGACTACAATAACGGTCTGCTTTTCTTCATCAATAGTATAAAAGGCAAGGTAATTATTGATTATTACAAAACGAATTTCCCAACTTGCTAAAACCGGATCATCGACAAGACGGAACTTTTGAGGAAAATCTGATAATGTTCCTATCTGCTTTGTGACAGCATCTAACAGATTGTCAGCAACTTGTGGATTTTTTAGTGTAAATTCGATGTAATCCACAGCACGCATAATATCATGCTCTGCGGTGGATGTGATATGAAGCTGATAACTCATCGTGTGCGGCGGCTCCTGATATCTGCCATAGCTTCAGAGAAAGGTCGGGTGTTGCCTGATGCAATATCGTCCATTCCGTCCTTGATTTGGCTGTAAAGCTCAAAGCGGCTGGCAAGATTTTCGTAGGCTTCAATGCTCATAACTGCAAGGTCTCCTTTTCCATTCTTCGTAATGAAAACTGGTTCTGGATAATTATGACAAAATGTAGAAATTTCATTGTAATTATTCCTTAAATCAGCACTTGATTTGATTGTCGGCATAAAAGCACCTCCTTATCTAATAACAAAATTATACATAAATTTTGTTATGAAGTCAATGGGTTTGCTATAAGTGTTGGCAGAATTAAATCTTAATATGTCAATGAGATTGACCTTTCTTTAAAGAAAGTAAGTGTCAAGTTTAAAAGCAATTGGCAGCGATGAAGATTTACCTCAACTAGATGATGAGAATCAAAATGTTGCATAATAGCTTTATCTATAATTGAAAACAACAAGATGGAAAGGCTCAGAAAAAGGTATTCTGGGCCTTTTGTCTTAGAAGGATAGCAGTATAAAAGAGCAGGGATTTTTATACCCCACCTATTGATATACACTGTCACCATCAAAGAAGATTAAATCATAAAATTCAAAGAAATGGAGGAGCTGGCAATGAAAGGAATATTCGGAAGGATGTTTGATCTGAACCATGATGGAAATATTAGTCCACTGGAAAGCGCAATGGAATTTACTTTCCTAAATGAACTACTGAAAGACGATTCTGACGTACAGACAGAGTTAGAATTATCGGGACTGGATCCAGACGAGTTGGAGTTTATGGATGCAGATGAACGAAGAGAAGTACTGGAAGATGCCGGACTGGATCCAGATGAATATGATTTCTAAGGAAGGAGCATTTATAATGGCAAAAGTATTTATCACACATAATACATCTGTCCTTATAGGAAAGGTGAAGGTTCTTTTTCAGATTTTTCTTTTGATTCTTTTTCATGGTGGACTCCTTTCATACCACACTCATATCACTAAGATCATTATAGCAGAAAGAACACTCCCCCTGAGATTTGTCAAGGTAAATTCCCGTAAAGGTCAAAACGGGAAGTTTCAATAAAATTTTAGCAACTTTTTTTATGATGTCTAAAGGAATTGACAAAAAATATCGGGGGGTATAATGACAGAGAATATGCTGAGATTATTGTGTCTCAGGTAGAATAAAAAGAGGAGGAACCGCAGCCGGAGGAAATGCCTCAGACGCCGATCTGGCTGCTGGTGGCACTGCTTGCGGTAAGTGCAGGAGTATTGACGACCGTCAGTATCCGCGGAAGAAAAAGAATAACGCGAAACTTTTCAGAGAGTGTTGATTAGCAGCCGGATATATGTTATCTTAAAAAAAGAATACCATAGTGAATGAAGCATATTGACATCATATAGTATGTTTGTATGCTTCGTTTAGTATATGAATGAAAAATGGAGAGATAAAGTGAGAAACAGAAGAATTAAAAAGATTTTAGGAGCGATGCTTGCGGCTGCAATTGTGTGTCAGACGAGTGCATCGCCGGGGGTACTGACAGTACGTGCAGAGACAGCGGATTCAGTCACAGCGGATTCTTCCACGGCAGATTCTTCCGCAGCAGATTCCGCGGTGGATGAGCAGGAACAGATCCGGCATGGGGATATGGATGAAAACACCGGAGCTGAGGAAGACGTTGATGTGAATCAGGGGGTTGATGTCGAGGCGGCGATTGGCGGGACTGAGGAGAAGGCGGCAGATGCAGTGGCAGAGTCTGCGACAGAAGCCGAGTACCGTTATATATCGGATATGGAGTATATTACGGACAACAGATGGTCCTATGCCGGCTGGGGCAATATCATGAAGGATAAAAATATCGAAGGAGGCACCATCAGCCTTCTGCTCGATGGCTCCAGAGTATACTTCAAAAAAGGAATGGGAGCACACGCCACATCACAGCTTACCTATGATATTTCAGCGTATTCGGATGTCTATACACGTTTTGTTGCGAAAATGGGTGTTGATGCGGAACGAGGCGGCAACGGAGAGGTCTGGTTCAGAATCTCTGTCTCAAAGGACGGGACAAACTGGGAGGAATTATATAAGAGTGGGGTGGTTACTTCCGCCAGTAATGCGATCGAGGTGGATCTGAATGTTAAGGGTTACCGGTATCTGAGGCTGTATTCAGACAGCAACGGATCGAACGGGGCAGATCACTCTGTATATGCGGACGCAAGAATCGTTAAGACAGATTATGATATGTCCTCAGAATTAATACAGGATATCAGACCGACCGCATATTATGATGAACAGCTTTCCAAAAATACAGTGAAAGAGAATTACAGCAATCAGCTATATACCGTATTAAAAAGAGAATTTGTGAACCGCATGGGATACTGGACATTGCAGAGTGCAATAAAAGACGATGCAGATGGAGAGGTTCTGGAAGCGATTCGGTGGATTTTTAATAACAAGGAGAATCTGCAGCTGTTTATAGAGACGGGAAATGTAGGGGACTCGCAGGCGTGTCTTAAGCTGCTTGGAAGTCTGTACAAGAACCAGAAGGAGGATCTGGACAAGGCTGACGGGGATATATATAAAAAGATGATGATCGCACTGGCGATATCCTACAGCACTGACCGTAATGGCTCACCATTGAGTTTCAATTCACCGGCGAACTCCTATGACATTAATGAACGCTATGAGATTTTAAAAGAGTTATATGATACGGAGCTTTTTGTGAGAAAAGCCGAGTTTTCTTCCTATCATATGGAACTGATCCGTATGGTGGTGAATGACTCTACTGCTAACAGTGAGATTAAGTGGCTGCGTGGATATTCGGAATCAAAATATCCGAATAATCTCGAAAAGAGATTGAATCCATATAACTATATGAAGTATATCTCGCCGAATTATCATCAGGACAGGCTGTATGCCCAGGAGAATTATGCGGCATATAATGATAAATATAAGCTGGAGCAGTATGGAATCCCATATGGTCTTAATTCGGATGGAAGTAAGACGGAAAAGACCTGGATGGTAATGGAGGCCGGAGGTATCTGCTGGAATATCTCAAGACTTGGTTCAAATCTACACAGAGTTCATGGAATCCCATCGGTAGGTGTCTACCAGCCGGCACACGAGTCTTATCTGACCTATTCGGTGAATGCAGACGGCAAGGGTGTGTGGGATATCGGCAACAACATTTTCGGATGGGGACAGAGCTCGACCACCTGGTATGGCGGAAACGGCAACCGTTTGCTGTTTGACTGGAATAATAAGTCCTTTACAAGAAAGCATATGGGAATTGATATGGATCTTGGCAATGGCAACAAATCTTCTGTAGGAAATAACGGAGGATATCAGCTGTTGGGACAGGCGGCACTGAATGATTATGATCATTATAATAAATCATTCTATTATAATCTGATTGCCAATTCTTATGGAGAAAGTAACCGAAAAGAGGATACATACCGTAAAGCATTGGAAGCATTCAAGCTGAATCTTGACAGCTATGAGCAGCTGATCGGCATATATAAGGAACAGCAGCGGACCAGTGCAGAATGGAGAGCACTTGCAGAGCAGATTGTAGATACATACACATACTATCCGATGGCAATGACAGACTTGTTAAGAGTGATTGAGCCATATCTGGGTAACGATGATGTCATAGAGATTGATATGCTGAAAACAGAGGCTCTGAATAAGGCTGTAAAAGCAACGGATAAGGAAGTCCTACAGTCCGGTGCATGCCGCGAGATTGCAAGTGAGCTGCTGGGAAGCAGTAAAGTGGACCTTGCTTCTTTCTCGTTTGATGGAGAAAATGCCGGCAAGATTGTTATGAATTCCAAGTATGATGATTACAATTTCCAGGTTCAGTACAGTCTGGACGGCGGAAACACATGGGAAACGACGCTGGATCATCAGATCAGTCTTACAGAAAAGGAGATCAGCAGTATCTCTGCAGAGCATGATATACAAGTAAAGATATCCGGTTCCAGTCAGGTGTTTATCATAGACATTCTGGAGGGAGAAGGAATCGAGTCTAAAACATTAGCTGCAAATGATGACGAGAATACATTTATTGGAAAGGTTCAGAATCTGGAATGCAGTACAGATGGCGGAAAGACCTGGACAGATTATACGGCGGACCTCAGATTTGAAGGAAAGGTAAAGGTGACAGCTCGTTATAAAGCACATGGAACTTACCTGCAGGGAGAATCGACAGTATTTGATTTTACAGAAGCAGCAGAGACAGAAACGAAACGGTATATCTATGTAGAGAATATCAGCTTTGTGTCGGCAGGAACCGCACAGAGAGGATATGAGTCTGAACATATGATAGACGCCAGCCCATATACGACATGGCATACGAAATGGGGAGAAGTGGCACAGGATAAGACCTATGTTGTCAGCCTGGATAAAGTACGGTATCTGTCACAGGTGACGTATGATCCGGCAGGACTGAACGGAAGAATTAAAAAAGCGAAGATCTACGTGAGTATGGATGGCAAGGACTGGACACTGGCCGGAGAGCAGGCGAACCTTGCAAACAATGAACAGAGAAAGACGATTGCATTAAAAGAGTCGATGCCTGCAAGATATGTTAAGGTAGAAGCTGTAGAAACCTATGGCAATCACGAAGGTAATAACAAGTACGTCAGCGGTACAAGATTTAATTATTATGAAGACAGTACGAAGGTCTTTAAGGAACCGGAGGTAGAATATTCCGTAACATCTTGGACCAATCAGGATGTTACTGCGACCTTGAAGGTTCCGGCGGGATATACGGTGATCGGAGACGAGAGCCATACATTTACAGAGAATGGCAATTATACATTTACATATAAAGACATTCATGACAAAGAAAAAACCATAACAGCCGAAGTGACCTGGATTGACAGGGAAGCACCGACGGCGACAGTGGAATACGATATTACAGAAACGACACAGTTTGCGGTAAAAGCAGCCTTGAAGGATTTCTCAGAGGAGAATGTAACGATTCTGAATGCAGATGAAGATGGCAGTCACACTTTCCAGGAAAACGGAACCTTCACCTTTGAACTTCGCGATAAAGCGGGCAATATGGGTTATGTGACAGCTGAAGTAACCTGGATTGAGAACGGAGATTCGGGAAAACTGGAAATTGATTCAGAGGTGTACCATGTGGGAGATAATGGTATCATTAAAAATATTAATGCCAATACCTCGCTGGAGGAGTTTTTGAAAAATATCAATACCAATGCCGGAAGCATAAAACTTACCAGAGATGGAAAAGAGACGAAGGTTGTTGCAACCGGAAGCGTATTGACACTGAATGATAATGTAAATTATACTCTGGTGGTAAAAGGAGATCTGACCGGCGACGGAGCTACAACAGACGCAGATCTGGCTATGCTGAACAAACATCTGATAGACCGCCTGGTGATCAAAGACAGGATAACTCTGCTGGCGGCAGATATGAATCAGGACGATACGATTGACATTGTGGATTTGTCTGTTCTGAACAAGACGATCCTGAAAAAATAAGAGTGCATAAAGGTCAGGTAAGGAAAAATATGAAAAAAAGAGTATATGTGATGGCTGTTATGATTGCTGTATTGATGTCGTTCAGTAACCTTACAGTGAATGCGCAGGAGAAAGTGAAACTGAATGCAGCCAGTAAAGAGAAGACGTTAGAGGTGACACTTGAGTTGCCGGTCACAGAGAAGGGAATCGATGCAATGGCGGGAACCCTGGATTATGATCATGCAAAGTTGGAACTGACAGAAATGAAAGCAGGAGATTCTAGATTGCAGGAACCGGTGTATAACAGTGATAATGGTAAATTTACAACGGTGATTAAGTCAGAAACAATAAAAGAATCTGTTAATGCAGTACAGTTTGTATTTAAAAAGAAAGCTGATGCAGCAGGGGAGACGATTGTAAGAGTGAGCGAACTTACAGCGGCTACGGCAGAAGATACAAAGCAGATGCTGGATGCTGCCAGTGTGACGATAACGTTGGGAGATACAACGAAACCATCAGAAGATAAGAATGATTCAAAGAATGATTCGCCAACAACAGATAAGAGTGATTCTCCGGCAACCGGGGAAAATAATTCATCAAATAGTGGAACAACAGACGAAGAAAGGAATAGGAAAACAGATACAGCAGAGAGGAAAAATGGTGTGAAAACCGGAGATGTTGCTGATATGTCGGTGTGGATAGCCGGGATAGCAGTGAGTGCCGGAGTGCTGATAGCTCTGAGGATACGAAAACGAAAAATAAAATAATACACAGAAAACCGGGAGGCTGTTCTGCAGGATGCAGACAGCCTCCTGCTTTGCGCAATCCTGATTAAAAATGCGGTAAGAATCCTGCAATGCAGGATTCCTAAGATGAGAAGCAGGTGATATCAAAATTAGACATGACAAAAAGACTTCCCAGATGGACTGCGAAGAAAATGCTATAAATACCAAAAGGTCAGGCAATCAAAGATTTTAAACTTCGTATATATTGATGCTGGTGGATTTTATCAGCAACAAGTACGGGAACAAGCTGTGTAATTCCGGCAAGAAGTAAATCAGCATGAAGTGTTTTTTCGTTCTGTGTTTGGCGTTTCGCAAACGCCTATGAAAAAATTAAATTAAAAGGAGAAGATTATGAAGAGAAAGATTATTTTGACAGTTATTGCGGCAATGATGATTACTATGACAGGATGTGGGAAAAAACCATCAGAATCACAAGCTGAACCTACAACGAAATCTACGCAGTAAACAGGTGTGACAGAAGAAAAAGAACCAGGTGATGTTGCAGAATCTAAAGCACAAACAAAGACTACAAGTGGAGATACTACAGGTGTATATCCGAATGCAACAGGTATTACAGAAATAGCAATGGGAGTTACAGAGGATATTTGTACTTTTAAAGTACCATTAAATTATGTACTCTTAGGTTCGTATTATGATGAAAACAATGAAGAGCAAAGCATTCAGGGATTGGATTCAACTATGACTACCATGGAGGAAGCAATGTCAGAAGGAGGATTTTCTACAGGAAAACATTTGGCATGTTTCTCAATGGCATCACTTGAAGCAGATGGTACGGGAATTAACGTAGATACCTATGTGCCTGATGAGATAACTTGGGATGAGTTTAAATCATATTATCCAGAGGCAAAATCAATAGGAAATGCATCTGTTCCGGCACTTTTATATCATGTAGAGGCATTTAATGGTCAGGCTGTTGCTGTAGCTCTTAAATTATCAGATAATATTACGATGCAAATAGTATATGAAGGTTCTCTGGAAAGCAAAATTGGAGAGGACGAGTTAGGACAGAGATTGTATAATTTGGTGACTGTAAAATAATATACGAAAAACAAGTATGTTTTAGAGAAAAGAGGACGTAATTCCGTTTATGAAGGTAAAATCACAATGAAGGAAGCACAGAGCCTTATTGACAGCTATTCTAGAAAACATGATGACGTTTGGAAAAGCGGGCATCATCAAGGTTCTGCTTGCATTAGATATTTTGATAGTATTAGCTGCCCTGCTGTTGGAGAGGAAGCAATATAGCAAAAAAAACATTTCGCTTGTATCTGATATATGCTTGTATCCTGACAGCTACAGCGTTCCTTGATTATGTTATTGATACCTGGTATCTGCAGAATCTGGCGATTTTCTTTTCATCCATGATTATTTCTGTAAATCATATGATACAGGTTTCGGATCAGTGGCTGGATGCAAAAAGAGAATTGTTGATTTCCGAATACAGAGCGAGCCACGATATCATGACGGGGTTATGGAATAAAACCAGTGGTGTGGATCAGGTTATAAACTGTTTAGAAAATATGTCAGAAAGTGATATGGCAGTATTGGGATTTATGGATATCGATAATTTCAAGTCTGTCAATGACACATATGGACATGAAACCGGTGTTTTCCGGATTCGCGAAGTAGCCACAGCACTTCAGGAAATGTGTGGTCCGTCAGACATTGCATGCAGATATGGCGGTGATGAGTATATTCTTTTCCTGCAGAATATCGGAGATAGGGAAGAATTAACGGCACGCATTGAAGGCTTCAGAAAAAAGATTCATGATAAAGCAGAAGAAAAGGGACAGGATGTGCATTGCAGCATCGGACTTTATCGTGTGAAGGGAGCAGGGAGAAAATTAGCTGAATGCATCATGATATCTGATGGTTTGCTTTATCAGGCAAAGAAGAATGGAAAAGATACTTACGTAATAGAGTAAATAAAAGGGGAAGAAAGTGATGTATGATAACGTAGTAGTTGTGGGAATTTGCAGCAGAACGTTTTTCTATGAGAAAGCGGGTGTAAGGATCCTGAGAATGATTTCGGATATGCTCAAAGCTTCCACTGTCTACAATACGTCCGCTGTTCATTACGAGGATACGGTCTGCCACTTTAGAAATTGCGCCTAAGTCATGGGTGATGAAAATCAGCTGATAACCAGCTAATACTTCAAAGAGAAGGTGTTTTTCTTGTAAGAGAGGACACCTTCTTTTTGTAATTTGCTTAATTCATTAGATAGAGCACTTCGATCTGCATTCAGATAATCTGCCAGCCCTTGCCTATCGTAAGGGATTGTAAATGTGTTAGAGCCGGCATGCATAGATTCGCCAGACAAGTAATTAAGTATCTTGTCACGTAAATTTTTCTTAGAAATATGATCTATTTTGTTCATCAATCTTACATTTTTTCTTGCTATTATCTCTAACAGGTTATGAATCAATCTTGTATGGAAACTGCAAGATGAAGAACAGGTTGTAATAATATGATTTATATTGAAAAGCATGACGGTGAGATTTTCATTGGCAATGACACTGATTTGAGCAGGAACACTGCTGATGCAGGCATAGCTTTCGCCATAGAGCATTCCTGATGACAGCTCTGTAATAATATTGCGATTCCCCCAGACATCATCATTTATTATGAGAGCCTGGCCAGATAGAATCATGCCGATAGTTTGTACCTTATCGCCACTTCTTAGCAGGTATTCACCTTTTGAATAATTTTTAATGCTGACAGATAGACATTTAAGCATTGGAAGAATTTCTGATTCTGAAATTCCTTGAAACAAAGGTGTATTCGTTAAGATGTTCATATATTTTTGCATGAGTTCTATAATCCTTCTTTTCATCTTTTCCATAGTATATCACAAAAATCGAAAACAAAACAAAAATGTTGTCTGGACAACGGAATAATTGTTGTGAGTTTGATATAGTACCATTAAACAACAAGAAATGATGAATAAAGCAATAGAAAAGGAGAAAGACATGGAAAATAAAATGTTTTGTTATCAATGTGAACAGACCGCAGGATGTACAGGATGTACCGGAAATGCAGGAGTATGCGGAAAGTCCGCCAATACTGCAAGATTACAGGATGAGCTTACAGGAGCATTAATCGGACTTGCTCGTGCAGCCGAGGGCAATGAGCACCTTGTAACCGAAGAGATGAATCAATTAGTTCTTGAGGGATTGTTTACAACCGTTACAAACGTAAACTTTAATGATGAGACATTAAAAATTTTAATTTATAAGATAGAAAATGCAAAAAAGAAATTAGTACCAAATTGCTTTACATGTTCCGGCTCATGTGGAAGAAACGATAATTTTGATATGAATACTCTCTGGACTACTGATGAAGATGTTCGTTCCTTAAAATCCTTAATACTTTTTGGGATTCGTGGAATGGCTGCATATGCATATCATGCAAGTGTGCATGGATATACCGATGAAACAATCAGCAAATTCTTCTATAAGGCACTTTTTGCAGTCGGAATGAAGGATTGGGGAATGGATGAACTACTTCCTATTGTATTAGAGGTTGGAGAAGTGAATTTAAGATGTATGGAGCTTTTAGATCAGGCAAATACTACAACTTATGGAACTCCTGTACCAACAACAGTACCTCTTACAATTGAAAAAGGACCATTTATTATTATTACCGGTCATGATTTAAAAGATTTACAACTTTTATTAGAGCAGACAAAAGATAAGGGAATCAATATTTATACACATGGTGAAATGCTCCCAGCGCATGCATATCCAGAATTTAAGAAGTACTCTCATTTAAAGGGAAACTTTGGTACAGCATGGCAGAATCAGCAGAAAGAGTTTGATAATATTCCTGGAGCAATTCTTTACACGACGAACTGTCTTATGCCTGTAAAACCAAGCTACGCAGACAGAGTATTTACAACAGAAGTTGTATCTTATCCGGAAATGGTACACATAGGAGAAGAAAAGGATTTTACACCGGTGATTGAAAAGGCACTCGCCTTAGGTGGATATACCAAAGACCAGCATATGACTGGAATTAATGGAGGAATGCAGGTGACAACTGGTTTCTCACATGGAACTGTATTATCTGTAGCAGATCAGGTGATTGAAGCAGTAAAGAATGGAGATATTAAACATTTCTTCCTGGTTGGTGGATGTGATGGAGCCAGAGTAGGAAGAAACTACTACACAGAGTTTGTGAAACAGTCTCCTGCAGACAGCATTATTTTGACGCTTGCATGTGGAAAATATAGGTTCAACGATTTAGATTTAGGAACAATCGGAGGACTTCCGAGAATCATGGATATGGGACAGTGTAATGATGCTTATGGTGCAATCAAGGTCGCAATCGCTTTAGCAGAAGCATTTGAATGTGATGTAAATGAACTCCCGCTATCGATGGTACTTTCATGGTACGAGCAGAAGGCCGTATCTATTTTACTTACACTTCTCTATCTCGGAATCAAGAACATTCACCTCGGACCAACATTACCAGCATTTATTTCGTTAAATGTGCTGAATTTCCTAGTAGAGAATTATGGGATTTCTCCAATTAGTACACCGGAAGAGGATCTAAAAAAGTTATTAAATAAATAATCAGACGGGAACGGAAAGAGACAGATTTACAATTGTGAGATAGATTTTTCTTAAAACAAAATAGGGGAAAGGCGGTAAAATATTATGAGTAAAAAAATTGATTTAAACTGGTCGGTGTATGATATTACGAAAACTTATCCAGAAGTGATTGATATTATGGCAAATCTTGGGTTTGATGAAATTAAGAAGCCGGCTATGCTAAACTCCGTTGGACGAATTATGACAATTCCTAAGGGTGCAAAGGCAAAAGGAATTTCGATTCCGGTTGTTATAGCAGAACTGATAAAAAATGGTTTTGAAATTACTGGTAATATGCCAGATATTTCTTCTATGGGGAGCAAACAATTTCAAGCCAAAGAGACTGGCAATACAGTATTACTGAAGGATTATTTAAAGAGACTTGGAAATGGAGAAGATTTAGAAAGTGTTAAAAAAGATTTTGTCCAGAATTTTTCTGATGTAGATGCTTCTGAAATTATGAAGGCAGAGCAGGAACTTATAAAAGAGGGAACACCTATTACAGAGGTGCAGAAACTGTGTGATGTGCATAGTGCATTGTTTCATGGCTTAACCAAAGAAGAAAAAATAGCAAATGCTGAAAAGGCAGTCGAAGAATCTTTAAAAAAGGAAGAAACATCCGAAATGACAACTATGACGGATGCATATGTCAGAAAACATGAGCTTGCAAAAGCATTCAGAGAAACAAAGGGCCATCCTCTTTATTCTTTTACAGAAGCAAATGAGAAGTTTAGCAAAGAAATAGCAGATATTAGAGGTGCACTGGAAAAGGGCGAAGATGTAAGCAAAAAATATCAGATTTTAGACAAATAGCAATACACTATGCACAAAAGGGTGATTTGATTTATCCACTCCTTAAAGTTCGCTATGAAATATCAGGACCATCGTATGTTATGTGGACTGTTGATGATGAAATCAGAGATGAATTAGCAGCAATAGATAAGGAATGCAATCATGACGAAGAATGGATTAAAAGAGTACAGGCTGTTTTAACAAGAGCAGATGAAATGATTTATAAAGAGACTAATATACTGTTCCCTATCTGCGCAATGAATTTTACAGCCGAAGAATGGTATGAAATCTATGAAGATGCCAAAGACTATGCATTAGTGTATGGCATTGATAATAGATGGGAAGAAGCAGAAAAATATGTGCAGGATAAAAAGAATCGTCATGAGGCGGCTATTTATGAAGGTGAAATAGTAATGGGCGGTGGACATATGAGTGCAGCACAGTTGGAAGCTATGCTTAATACGTTGCCAATAGAGATTACATTTATCGATGATAATAATATAAATCGTTTCTTTAATGAAGGAGCGAAAGTGTTCAAACGCCCTGGCATGGCAATTGACAGAGAAGTATTCTCTTGTCATCCGCCTAAGATAGAATCAATGGTTCGCTCCATTATAGAAAGTTTTAAAAATCATACTCGTGATAGCGTTCCGGTTTGGATGGAAAAGCAGGGAAAACCATTTTTAGTTACTTATTATGCAGTGAGAGACAAAAAAGATAATTATCTTGGAACTGTAGAAGTGGTACAGGATATGCAGTTTGCAAAAGAGCACTTTACAAGTTAAAACGCATAAAACCATAGATTGTAATCGAATAAAAAGGGAAATATTCTATGAGGTGTCGGATAAAACTGACACCTCAATGAGATGAATAAAAAGAATAAAGTAGAAAAAAGCGGTAGAAAGAACAGTATGTTCTGGAAGAGGTGATCGAGAGGGCGATACTGATCCTGATACTTGTACTGGTGGTCATACGATTAAAGGTTACTGGTAATTGCAGAATTTCTGTGATACACTGTTATAGAACTTTGTGAAAGAAGGAGGAATCAGTATGGCTACTTTAAAAGATATAGCATCAAAGGCTGGGGTTTCACAAAGTACGGTTTCAAGGATATTGAATAATGATCAGACGTTAAATGTAACAGATCAGACAAGACAAAAAGTTCTTGAAGTTGCGCAGGAATTAAATTACCGTTCTTTGTCGCAAAGATATAACCGGGGAAATTCCCAGTCGGAAGAAGAGAAGAACATCTGTATCGGAGTTGCGCAAATGCTTCAGATGGAGGAACTTCAGGACGATATTTATTATCTTCTTATGAAAAATATGTTAGATAGTGAATGTTTTGAAAAAGGGTGGACAACTGTTCCGTTGTATCGAGATGAAACTGGTCGTTTCGGAACGGGACGTGAGATAGAGCTTGACGGAATCGTTGCAATTGGAAGATTTACGAAAGAAGAGGTGAAAGATTTTCACCAGTATACAGATCACATTGTATTTATAGATTCGTCACCGGATGAGATGAAGTATTACAGTATTTTACCGAATTATCATATGGCGGTAAGAAATGCGCTGAATTATTTTGAAGAGATGGGATATGAAAAGATTGCCTACGTTGGTGCGGTGAATACATATGATTATAAGAAAGAACTGACAATGGATGCAAGATATTATTACTACCGGAACTCAGAGACGATGCGAGATACATTTGATGAGGAATGGGTGATCGATTCGGAGATGAATCCACGCAGTGCATATGCGTCGATGATCGCATATTTAGATGCACACAAGAATCCTCCGGAGGCGATGCTCATTAGCAGTGACGTACTTGTACCGGGAGTGATTAAGGCTTTGACGGAACGTGGATTTTCTGTTCCGAAAGATACGAATATGATCGTATTTAATAATACATCAATATCAGGAAATTGTAACCCGCCGTTGGATGCGATTGAGACTTATATCCAGGAAACAATCCGAGCAGCAATGCTATGTATCGAGCAGCTGCGGATGGGAGAAATCATTCCAAAGAAAGTGATTATTCCATGTAGTTTAGTAAAACGTGGAAGTGTGGAAAAGAAAAAATAGACAAAAAATGCGTGTCCCCAATAGGTTGATACGCATTTTTTTTGTGCACTTTTTCAGCAAGTAAAAGGGAAAGTAAAAACTTTACTAAAAACAGTAAAAAATAGTAAAAGTTTTATTGACTATTAGTAAAACTTTTGGTAAAATCGTTGATAAAGAGAGAACCGAGGAGGTAAGGAAGTTTGTTGTTAGGTGTTGATTATTACCCGGAACAGTGGAATATCGATCTGATGGAACAGGATATGGATACGATCGTGAAGATGGGATGTAATGTAATTCGTATTGCGGAATTTTCCTGGCATATGATGGAGAAGAGGGAAGGGCAGTTTGATTTTTCTTTTTTTGATCATGTGATCGAAGAAGCGAAGAAGAGAAATCTGAAAGTGATCATGGGAACTCCTACCGCTACGATTCCGGCATGGCTTGCAAAGAAATATCCGGACATTCTTTCGGAATTTGAAGGAGGAAAAAAACGTTCCTTTGGAGGAAGACATGTGTATTGCTTTAACAGTGCCACAATGTATGCGTATTCGGAAAAAATTGTTCGTGCTTTAGTTGAACATTATAAAAATGAAGAAGCAATCGTAGCATGGCAGATCGACAATGAGATCGGACATGAAGGAAGCGATATTTGTTATTGTGAAAACTGTCAGAAAAAATTTCAGCAATATTTGAGCGAAACGTTCCAAGGACAGATCGATCGGTTAAATGATACATACGGGACGACGTTCTGGTCTCAGGAATACAATTCTTTCGATGAGATTCCAATTCCGACAGAGACAATTACAACACATAATCCGGCACTTCGTCAGGACTGGGAGCGTTTCCGAAGTAAAGTGATTGTTGATTTTATTGATTTTCAGGCGAAGCTGATCAAATCAATCGCGCCGAAAGCAGTTGTTATGCACGATTTCCCAGGCGGTGGACTTGGAAAACATGTAGATTATTCGAAAGTGGCTGCGACCCTGGATCAGGTCGCGTATAACAACTACCCGGTATGGGGCGGTCAGAAGGAACCAATCGCACCCCACGAAATTGCCTTCGGTCTGGATTATATACGAGGCTTAAAAGGGGAGAACTTCTGGATCACGGAAGCCATCATGGGAGCGCAAGGACATGATGTAACGGGATTCCTGCCAAGACCGAATCAGGCAAAAATGTGGTCCTACCAGGGAATGGCACACGGCTGTGATTCTATGATGTATTTCCGTTATCGTGGAGCAACAAAAGGAGCGGAACAGTTCTGCTATGGAATTTTAGATGCAGACAATGTAAAGAGAAGAAAATTTTATGAAGTGCAAAGCTTTTTTCGGGATATAAAAAATTATGACGCGGCATTAAAAACACCGATTCGAAATCAGGTGGCAATTGTTTATGATTACGATTCGCTTGCTTCTTTCCGTATCCAGAAACAGAGTATTTTGCTTGATCCGGCAGCAGAAATGCAGAAATTTTACAAGCCATTTTTCGATGTGAACGTAGGAGTGGATGTCATTCCGGAAGACCGCGATTTTTCGAAGTATCAGGTGCTCATCCTTCCACAGATGATTATTCACAAACCGGAAATGGAAGCGAAAGTAAAAGCATTTGCCGAACAAGGCGGAACGGTTGTACTAACTTACCGTTGTTCGGTGAAAGATGCGAACAACAATGTACCGTTTGGAAAGACGGCACCGGTTGGATACAATGAGTTTGCCGGACATTGCGTAGTAGAAACAGAGAGCCTTCAGACGCTGGATGCATTTCCGGTTGTGGGGACAGGCGCATTTGCAAAAAATAACGGCATGGGCGGTATTTTCAGAGACATGATCGAAGTAAAAGATGCAGAAATCCTCTTCCGGTATGGAGATACATTTTACGATTCATTTGCGGCAGTGACAAGAAAACCGGCCGGTAAAGGAATGGTTTATTATATTGGATGTGGACTGGAAGAATCCATTACAAAAGCACTCATGGAGACGATCATGAAAGAGAAAGAGATTCCGATGTATCCATCTCAAAATGGTGTGGAAATTGTTACAAGAGGAGAAAAGGAACAACAGATCAAAATGTATATAAATCACAATGGGACAGAGGCAGAAGAAGACGGTGTAAAACTGGCACCGTTCGAATGTGTGATTAAATCGATAAATTAACAGGTAAAAATGGAGGTAGAACAGTGGGTATTGTAGTGAACGATTCACAAAATCTTTTTATGCTCCAGACGCGCTCTAACAGTTACGCGTTCGGAATTGACAATCAGGGATTAGTGAGACATTTGTACTGGGGAAGCAGGATCAATGCGATGGAAGATTTCGAAATGCCGGAGCTTGCAGAAGTATCTACGAACGATCCGGTATATGAGATCACAAAAGAAGAATTTCCTGTATACGGAGGTCTTCGATACAAAGAACACTGTCTGAAGGTTACATTTGCAGACGGGACGAGAGATGTGGCTTACGAGTACGTAAATTATGAGATCCAGAAAAACGAACAGTGTGAGGAACTGGTGATCATTTTAAAAGACAAACATTATGCCCTTGTAATGGAACTGCATTATAAAATCTACGAAGCGTATGACTTGATGGAACGTTTCGTTGTGCTGAAAAATGAGTCGACAGAAGTTATGCAGATAGAAAAGCTGCACAGTGGGCAATTTCATGTTCCATATGAAGGATTGAATTTTAGAAATGTACACGGCCATTGGGGCGCAGAACAGCAGAAATTCGTGCAGAAAGTCGATTATGGAAAAATCATTTTCGAAAATAGAAGAGGAATTTCCAGCCACAATCACAATCCTTATTTCATTTTGGATCAGGATGCCACAGAGACAACCGGAAATGTGTACTTTGGCGCACTTCGTATGACTGGAAATTTCAGCGGGGCGGTAGAGCAGACACAGTACGGAGAGACACTTGTGCAGATGGGAATTAACACACATGATTTCACATGGGATCTTAAGCCGGGAGAAAGCTTTGCCTCACCGGAAATTCTCTGTGGGTATTCAGCAGATGGATTTCAGACAATGTCCCACAACCTGCATCAGTTTGCAAATGATTTTCTACTTCGGGAAGGACTTCGTCCGGTACTTTATAATTCCTGGGAAGCAACCGGTTTTGATGTAACGGTTCAGGAGCAGAAAAAGCTTGCAGCTAAGGCAAAAGAGTTGGGTGCGGAGTTGTTCGTAGTAGATGATGGATGGTTTGGCCAGCGTCACGGAATTGATAACGGCCTTGGCGACTGGTATGTAAATAAAGAGAAGTTCCCGAATGGAATCGATGAGCTGATCGACGAAGTGAAAGCGCAGGGACTTCTGTTTGGAATCTGGGTAGAGCCGGAAATGGTAAATCCAAAGGCAGAGCTTTATGCGAAGCATCCGGATTGGATCTATCACTTTGATACAAGAGAGAGCGACACATCGAGAGAACAGTATGTGCTGGATCTTACAAAAAATGAAGTAAAAGCGTTTGTACTGGAAAAGCTGGATAATCTTCTCTCTAACCACGAAATCGACTACATCAAATGGGATGCAAACAGACCAATCTCTCAGACAAATTTAAAGAAAGATCTCTGGTATAAGCACATCCAGGCACTCTACGATATTGTGAAGGAAACGAAGAAAAAGCATCCGGCTGTATTGTTCGAAGCATGCGCATCTGGTGGTGGACGTATTGATTACGGCATTCTCGGAATTTTTGATGATTTCTGGACGAGCGATAATACAGACGCATATGACCGTCTGTTTATCCAGGATGCATATTCTTACATTTATCCGATCAAGGCAATGCGTGCCTGGGTGACCGATTGTCCGAACTTCCTGTCCAACCGTGTGATTCCAATGAAATTCCGCTATCACAGTGCAATGATGGGAACACTTGGAATTGGATGTAATATTTTGAAATTTACAGAAGAAGACATTGCTCTTTCTCAGGAAATGATCGCACAGTACAAGGAAATCCGTCCGATCATTCAGGAAGGTACGTTCTATCGTCTGAATCATACGTCGGCAAATGATTATTTCCTATATGAATATATGAAAGGAAATGAGGGCGTACTGTTCGCATTTCTCCCACAAAGCAAGCTGGGACATCGTGGAGTGACAGTGAAACTTCGTGGACTGGAAGAAAATGCGTCCTACGAACTTCTTATGGAAGATGGCAAACTCACAAAGAGTGGAAGTTATCTTATGAAACATGGATTTGACATGCGGTTGACGGGTGACTACGCAAGCATGTTGATTCGTATAAACAAATTATAAAAAAGCAAAGGAGAACATCAAATGAAACTTTCAAACTTTTCTAAATTATCATTTGGTATTGGAGCACTGGGAAAAGATTTATGCTATGCCATTATTTCGTATTTCTTAATGATTTATTTTACAGATACGATCGGATTGACACCGCTTTTTGTCGGTAACCTGTTTCTGGTTGCCAGAGTGTGGGATGCATTCAACGATCCAATGATGGGATTTGTTGTTGATAACACAAGAACAAAATGGGGAAAATTCAGACCTTGGATTTTGATTGGTACGGTGTTAAATGCAATCGTTTTAGTATTTATGTTTACAAAACCTTCCGGATTAGAAGGAACTGGCATGTATATATATTTCTCTGTTGTTTATATTTTGTGGGGAATGACTTATACAGTTATGGATATTCCATACTGGTCAATGCTTCCGTCTCTTTCCAGCACGAAAAAAGAAAGAGATTCTATGTCAGTTATCCCGAGAATTTTTGCAAGTACAGCCTGGCTTCTTATGGGTGCGTTTGCTCTGAAACTTGTATCTGTTCTTGGTAAAGGAGACAGCGCTGTTGGATATTCTGCACTTGCGAAAATTATTGCAGTGATTTTTGTAATTACTTCTATTATTACTGTTGTATTTGTAAAAGACCGCAGCTGTCAGGAAGCGGAGTCGGGTAAAGAAGCAAAAAGGCTTACAATCAAAGATGCACTTCATGTTATTGCCGGAAATGATCAGCTGAAAGTATTTATCGGAATTGTGCTTTGCTACAATCTTGTTGTACAGCTTGCCGGTGGTATTGCAATTTATTACTTCAAATATGTAACCGGAAATGAAGGCTTATATCCAATCTTCACAACTGCAGCACAGTTTGCAGAGATTGCAGCTTTGTTCCTTTTCCCAATCCTTTCTAACTATTTTACAAAGAAACAGGTATTTGCAATTGCCAGCTTCAGTCCTGCAATTGGTCTCGCAGGAGTTGTACTTTGTGGATTCTTTGCACCACAGAACATGGTAATTGTAGCAATCAGTGGTATCTTCTATAAATTGGGTTCTGGTCTTACATTAGGAGCAACAACCGTTATGCTTGCTGATGTTATCGATTATGGACAGGTAAAATTAGGAAGTAGAAATGAAAGTATTATCGCTTCATTCCAGACACTGCTTGTTAAGACCGCATCTGCAGTATCTGCCTGGCTGATCGGTGTAGGCCTTACAATTGTCGGCTATGTAGCAAACGCAGAACAGAGCGCGTCTACAATCATGGGAATGCGAGTATTAATGGGTGTTGTACCTTCTGTAATTACAATCCTTGCATTTGTGATCTACGCAAAAGGCTACAAACTGGAAGGCGCATATCTGGAAGAGATCATGGAAAAAATAAAAGGTAACAAAACGGAAGAAACAGAAGAATAGAAAATGAAATGAGATGAAGAGGTAGCGCGCTAAGTATTAAGTGCGCTGCCTTTTTTTGTTAAGACAATAGTATCACTGTATGAGATTGCGCATGGAATTTTTTTTCACTGGTAGTAGTATTTTGCATATCATAAATTTCTAGCAACAACTTCAAAACATTATAATCCAAAAATGAAAGAAAGAGGCAGTGCGTTAAGTGGGTGATATGCCTTTTCTCGGTTCTGTTATTAAAAAGTTCCGAATATGACAAAAAATCGGAGGTGGTGTGATAAAAAAGTGCAAGCCAGCCCCCCTTTTTTTATGAGAAAATAAAATCACTTATATATAATGGAAAGGGGTAAGGAAAAAATGAAAAAGAGAAGGCGAATCTTATCGCTTGTCTTTGCAGCCTGTCTTGTGATAACGGGAATTGTTTCGGGCGCAGGTGTGCAGAAGGCCGAAGCAGCTGCAAGAACAGAAGTAATCGATGTTACGGATTACGGAGTATATCCGGACAGTGGGAAGGATAGTGCAATCGGAATACAGAAAGCAATCGCAGCTGCGAAAGATGCAACGAAAGAGGGAAAAGAAGTCAAGATTAATTTCCCGGAAGGACGCTATGATATCTATCCAGATAAAGCAATAGAAAGAGAATTATATGTTTCCAATACTGTAGGTGCCGATCAGAACAATAAAATGAAGAAGATCGGTATTTTTCTGGAAGATATGGATCATGTTACCGTAGATGGAAACAACTCTCTGTTTATGTTCCATGGTAAAATGACAACATTTGCAACAATCGGTTGCGAAGATGTTGAATTTAAAAATTTTGCAGTGGATTTCCAGGTTCCGACAGTTATTGATATGACTGTTGAGAGTGTAGAGGGAAATACAGCAACTATGTATATTCCTGAGTGCTATAATTATGAAGTTGCAGGAACAACGATTAAATGGTACAGCGATGTAAGTCCTTATACAGGTCAACGTTACTGGAGTATCTCCGATCTGTCAGGTTATCATACCCAGCGGGAAGATACCGTACAGGGAATCAAATTCGGTGCAGGAAATGGAAATGCTGCATTAAAAGGTGTAGCTTCTATTGAGGATCTTGGAAATCATCGTGTAAAGATTACATATAATAGTAAAGCCGGTGAAGTTCAGAACGGAATGTGCTTTCAGTCACGTCCGACCGTACGTGATCATGCAGGAACGTTTTTCTGGAAGAGCAAAGATATTAAGATGACTTCTCTTGATATCCAATTCCTTCATGGATTTGGTATGGTAGGTCAGCATTCTGAAAACATTACAATGGAAGATGTTGATTTTGAAGCACCAAAGGAAAGTGGAAGAACAACAGCCGGATATGCTGACTTTGTACAGATGTCCGGATGCAAAGGAGCAATCAATATTAATAACTGTACCTTTGCAGGTCCTCATGACGACCCGATCAATATCCACGGAACATTTAACACAGTTACATCCATCAGTTCTGACAGAAGAACAATCACAGTACAGTACAACCATCATGAAACAGCTGGTTTCCCGAACTTTTTCGAAGGTGACGAAATCGAGTTCATGACAAAGGGAAATATGATCACAGTTGAAAATTCCGTTCGCACAGTAACAAAGGTTGACGGACCGGACGGAATGGGCGGAAACATGGGTGAAGGTTCAGGAAGTCTGACAACCATCAAGCTGACATTGGATAAGGCAATTCCTGCCGACGTTCAGGTAAATCAACATGTGGTAGAAAATATCACTTATACACCTGCTGTCAACATCAGCAATTGTGAATTTAAGGAAGTTCCGACAAGAGGAATCCTTGTAACTACAAGAAAACCAATTGTCATTGAAAATAATACATTTGACGGAATGAGTATGGCAGGCATCTATATTTCTGATGATGCTCAGGGCTGGTATGAGTCAGGTCCGGTCAGAGATGTGACCATCCGTAATAATACATTTACAAGAGGAAATGCACAGGCAATTTTCATTGAGCCTACCAATCCGACTGTATCTACGGAAAAGACCGTACATTCTAATATTAAGATCAAGGGCAATACGTTTTTTACGTACAATAAGAGAGTTCTTGATGCAAAGAGTGTAGATAACCTTACCTTTAAAAATAATAAAATTTACAGACAGGATCCGATCAACGGAGATGGATCTCTGAGTCTGGCAGTAAAAGACGGAAGTTCTACAGAACTGAATGTAGCCGACAGTGCAGAACTGACCGTAAGCGGAAGTGGTGATACCTTATCAGGAAAACTGTACAACTTTAATGGTTGTAAAAATGTAGTGATCGAAGGAAATGAGTATGACGGTGGATTGAATGCCGGAAGTTCAATCAGCAATATGAGTGCTTCTGATATTACAGTCACCAATGATGCAATGAAGGTAAACGCAGATTCCACAACAGCACCGAACGGAACGATGTACTACGAATCTGACAATGAAAAAGTAGTAAAAGTTTCCAGTACAGGTGTCGTAACTGCAGTTGGAGCAGGAACAGCCAATGTAACAGGATATATGGTTGTTGGAGGACGTAAGTTCCCGACCAATACAGTTACATTCACAGTCAACGCAGGTGAACTTGGTAATCTGCCGGAAGGAATAGAGCTGACAGCAGCTGATACCAAAGAAAATATTAACGTAAATGATACGATCCAGTATACTGCAAATCTGAAATGGAACGCTGAAGAGAACGGTGCAGACAAGAACAGCGCAGTGACATGGAAGGTCTATGATGCCAAGACCGGAACTGAGACTGATAAAGCAACAATCACTGAACAAGGACTTCTGACAGCAGTAAAACCGGGAAGTGTTGTAGTGACAGCATCTACAGCCAACGGTTATGAAGCATCAAAACTGGTATCCATCTGGCAGAACGGAAAGACAATCGCATCAGATATTACAGTAGATTATCCGACAGCATCTGACAAATATCGTGTAAGCTCAACCGTTGAAGGCGGACTGGAACAGGATTTCACCGGTCAGGGGCTTTTCAATCAGCAGACACCGAGCAATGTCCTTGTAAAACCATTGCCGGAAGGAACAGACAGAACAAATCTGACACTTGTATTCAAACTGACAGGTGCAACTCCTGCAAATACATGGGCAGATGCAGGAATCTATCTCTATGATGATGCGGACAATTATGTAGCACTGGAAAAGAAGCATCGTGATGGCTCTACCAGTGCAGTAGCACTTGTAAAAGAGCAGAACAGAAGTGCAGTAGAGGAACCATATAATAACTGGGCAAATGTAAGCACAAATCCAATCTGGCTGAAATTGGTAAAAAATAATGCCACAGTGACAGCTTACTACAGTGCAGATAAGAACAACTGGACCACCATCGGTTCGAGAACAGACTGCGGTTTCCTGAGCGGTAATTTTAAGCTGGCAATCGCAAGCCAGGGAACTAATACAGGATCCATCACTTATTCTGATGTTACAGTGAATAATAAAGAAGTAAAATTAGTTGAAGAGGCAGTGAAACCGACCGCCTCCAATGTTAAGGTAACATATGACGAAGCTGCTGACAGCCTGACAGCGGCAGGAGATACTACAGGACAGTCCGTAATTGTAAAATGGGCAGTTGCTGATAAAGAAAATGGAAACTATTCCATTATCAGCGGAGTAGAGGGAACTTCTCTGACAGCTTCTAAAGCATTGAAAGGCAAATATGTGAAAGCTGCTTATGTACCGCTGATCGGAACAGGTGCAGCAGGAGACATTGTATGGTCTGATGCAGTAAAAGTAACCGGAAATGGCACAGATTCAGGTGCATCAGCAGTCAAATCTGCAAATGCAGATCTGGCGACAGCTGATATAAAAACTAGTGAAAGTACAGACATGTTCCAGTTTGTAAAAGGAACAACTTTCTATCAGACAACAGCGGGAAGTGACGTTCAGGAAATCAAGTATTCCTTTGCAGCAGAGGATACAAAGGCAACAGTAAAAGTGCTGGTGAATGGAAAAGAAACAGCTGAACTGAGCGGAAACGCAGTTCTCACAAGCGGAAGAAATCTGATCGAGGTAAATGTTACAGCAGAAGATGGCGTGACAATGAAAAAATATCGTTTCACAATCAGCCGTCAGGGAGATAACAATGCATTGTTGGAAAGCATGCAGGTAAACGGACAGACAATCGAACTGGCAGAGGGAGTTTATGAATATAGTCTCCCAATTGCAACAGGAACAACAACAGCGCAGGTTACAGCGACAGCACAGAGTACAAGAGCAACTGTTTCCATCGTGAACGGAAAAGAGGTTACATCCGCAGCACAGACTGTTCAGGGAGTCGTGACAGTTGCACCGGGAATCAATGAGATTACGATCCGTGTGACACCTGAGACAAGTGCAGAGCCGGTCTACTATAAACTGAAAGTGCCGAATGCTGCAAATGCACGTTTGGAAGCATTAAGCCTTGGAGGAAATGTATCTCTGAAAGAAAACTTTGATGCAGATACATTAAAATATACAGCATCTGCAACAGAATCTGCTGTGACAATCAATGCAACAGCAGAAGAGGCGGATGCAACCGTAGAAGTTATCTGGAAAGATAAAGTGATTCAGACAGGAACAGGAAGTGCTTCGGCAGAACTGGGACTGACAGAAGGTGACAACAATGTGAAAGTGAAAGTAACTTCTGCGGATAAGTCCACAGAAAAGACTTATAAAGTAACAGTTCATGCATCAGGAGATACATGGTTATCTGATCTTGACTGGACATCACAGACATCCGGAGATTCAGGTAATCCGACAAGAAAAGATAAGAGCTGTGGAAACAACACACTGACGTTATGGGACGGTTCAAAGGAAGAAACCTTTGATAAAGGAATCGGAAGCCATGCAGATTCTACAATCATTTACGATCTGACTGGCAAAGGATATACGAGTTTTTCATCTTATTATGGTGTAGACCGTGAGACAAAGATAAATCCTTCTCAGGCAAGTATCACATTTAAGGTATATGTGGATGGAAATCTGAAGTTCACAAGTGATGTAATGGGAACTAACACAGCAAAAGGATTTACAGGTGATATTGATATAACTGATGCAACAGAACTGAAATTGGTTATGGACAAAGGTGCAAATAACTGGAGCGATCATGGTGACTGGGCAAATGCGAAACTGACAAAACCGTTTACAGCGCCGCAGCCAGTAGTTGTGACCGTTCAAGTAAATGACCCGGCAATGGGAAGTGCAGTAACCGATAAGAACGAGTATCAGAAGTATGATACCGCTACAGTAACAGCAACAGCAAATCCAGGATATCATTTCGTAAACTGGACAAACGCAGAGGGAACAGAAGTCAGTGATGCAAATCCACATGTATTTGATGTGACAGAAGATGTGACACTGACAGCAAACTTCGTAGCAAATCCTGTAGTAAAGAAACAGTATACAGTAACAGCAACAGCAAGTGCTGAAGCAATGGGAACAGTCAGCATGGATCATGAGGACGGAATCTACGAAGATGGAGAAAAGGCAACAGTAACAGCAACAGCGAAAGAAGGACATCATTTCGTAGGATGGAAGCTGAAAGATGCAGAGGATATTTTAAGTACCGATGCGAAGTATACATTTAAGGTTGAAAAGGATGTAGACCTGATCGGAGTATTTGAGAAGGATGCAGAGCCAGTTAAACAGTATACAGTAACAGCAACAGCAAGTGCTGAAACAATGGGAACAGTCAGCATGGATCATGAGGACGGAATCTACGAAGATGGAGAAAAGGCAACAGTAACAGCAACAGCAAAAGAAGGATACCATTTTGTAGGATGGAAGCTGAAAGATGCAGAGGATATTTTAAGTACCGATGCGAAGTATACATTTAAGGTTGAAAAGGATGTAAACCTGATCGGAGTATTTGAGAAGGACGCAGAGCCAGTTAAACAGTATACAGTAACAGCAACAGCAAGTGCTGAAACAATGGGAACAGTCAGCATGGATCATGAGGACGGAATCTATGAAGATGGCAAAGAGGCAACAGTAACAGCAACAGCGAAAGAAGGATACCATTTTGTAGGATGGAAGCTGAAAGATGCAGAGGATATTTTAAGTACCGATGCGAAGTATACATTTAAGGTTGAAAAGGATGTAGACCTGATCGGAGAATTTGAGAAGGATGCAGAGCCTGAGCAGGTGATAACTGCAGAAGAAATCATGCGTCGTATTATTGCAGATAAATCTTTTGCAACTTCTATTAAGAAAGATACGAAGAAACTAGCATTACCGGAAGTACCAGAAAACGCACAGATTGAGATTTGTAGTGTAAATCCAGAAGGAATTATCGCGCTGAATGGCGAAGTAACTATACCGCAAGAGGATACAGAAGTCATCGTAACAGTAAAGGTAACTGGAACAGATGGAAGTGTTGCCACTAAAGAGTTTAAGGTTATGGTAGAAGGAAACGGTGAGACAGAGAAACCAAATCCAGAGAAACCAGATAATGGAAATAATAACAGCAATAACAATGGAAATGCTGGAAATAATGGCAATAGTGGTAATAACAGCGCTAATGGAAATGTGAATCAGAGTGGAGCAAAGGAAAATAATGCTAATAGCTCAACTCCGAATGGTGGTGCAGGACAGAACACGGTAAAGGCAATCAAGACGGGAGATACAGCGAATTTCGCATTGTATGGAATTGTAATGGTAGCCGCTGGGGCAGTAATCGCAACACTTGTATATCGCAGAAAAAGAAGCTAATCTAGATGAACAGAAACAGACCGTTATGAATTACGGAGCTGTGAAAAGTAAAAAATTATAGAAGACTGCCGGGATATTCTGAAGAGTATCCCGGCAGTCTTCTATAAGAAACCACTTCTTGGCTGTAATGGTTTATATTCCTTGAATGCATGTTACAACCACAGAACATTATAATCCAAAAACGAAAGAAAGGGGTAGCGCGCTAAGTGAGTGATAAGCCCTTTCCAGGTTCTGTTATTGAGAGTTCCGAATATGACAAAGAATCAGGAGGGATGAAACAAAAAATACGAGTTGTATTCTTATTTTTATGAGATACTAAAATTAACTATATATAATGATTTCTCGCTCGGTAAAAGATAAATCCAGATTCCAAAACCGTTCAATGATATCCCAGGTGGAACGAGCAAGAGTATTTGGATAAGGATAATATTTACGAAGATTCCGAGAGATTAATAAGGAAAAGGAGGAAGAGAGTAGGCTATAAAAAGTCTAAAAAGAAAAAAGTATGAAAAAGTATAATTTAAAAAGAAAAGGTATGGCAGCAGCTGCACTGACACTTGCCTTTGGAATGTTTACTCCAAGTGTTTCATTTGCGGCAGGAACTCCGGTCAATGTGCTTTCTGAAACAGAAAGCCAGATGAGTTCTGATAAAGAAGTTGTTTATGTAAACAATTATTCGGCAGCAAAACGAGATGTCAATTTTAATGACAACTGGAAGTTCTATTTGGGAGATGGATCAGGTGCGGAAGAACCGGCATTTGATGATTCTAAATGGGAACATGTAAATCTGCCTCATGACTACAGTATTGAACAAGAGTATTCAACGAAGATGGAAGCAGAAAGCGGATATCTTCCGGGTGGAATTGGCTGGTACAGAAAGAGTTTCACGCTTGGAAAAACAGCGGAGAATAAACGTGTGCGAATTGATTTTGGTGGCGTATATATGGATGCTACAGTTTGGGTCAATGGAACACAGGTGGGAAGCCATCCGTATGGATATACTCCATTCTCATTTGATATCACTGATTTGGTGAAATTTGATGGTGAGAATGTAATTACGGTAAAGGTAAATCATCAGACACCATCCAGCCGTTGGTATTCAGGAAGTGGTATTTATAGAAGTGTAGATTTGAATATTGTAAATCCTGTACATGTTGACTTATATGGGACAAAGGTAGAAACTCCAAATTTGGAAACAGAAAAAGACGGAGCGGTGACTACTAATATTAAGACAACTGTAGCCAACGATTCAGACAGAGAACAGAATGTGACATTGACTCATACCATTTTCAAAAAAGGTGGGGAGCCAAGCGCTAATATCGGAACTGTGACAACAGAAACAAAAGCGATTGCGGCAGGTGAAACCGCAGCGATTGATGCAACAGTAAATGCACAGAATCCAGAATTATGGAGTACTACAAATCCGGCGCTTTATACAGTGCGTACAGAAGTAAAGATTGGTGAAGAGGTTGTAGATACTTACGATACAGAATATGGATTCCGTTATTTTAAATTTGATGAAAATAGTGGATTTTCATTAAACGGAACAAATATGAAACTGAAAGGTGTGTGTATGCACCACGATCAGGGAGCGCTTGGAGCAGAGGCATGGAAACGTGCAATTGAGCGTCAGGTGGAAATCTTAAAGGAAATGGGATGTAACTCAATTCGTGTTACACATAACCCGGCAGCAGAAGAACTGATAAATATTTGTAATGAAAAAGGTATCCTTGTTGTAGAAGAGATGTTTGATGGCTGGCAAAATGCTAAGAATGGAAATAACAATGATTATGCCAGATTTTTCAATCAGACAATAGATGAAAGCAATCAGATTCTTGGAAAAGAAAATGGAATGACTTGGGCAAAATATGACTTAACAGCAACAGTAAAACGTGGTTGGAATGCTCCGTCAGTTATTATGTGGTCCCTCGGAAATGAAGTTCAGGAAGGTGCAACCGGTGTATTGACACAGGCGTATGCAAATGTTCAGGCGAATTTGATTGATTGGACAACTGCGTTGGATACCACAAGACCGGCAACACGTGGCGACAACGTGTTAAAAGGTAATAAGATTGGAATACCGAAAAACATGATGGATGCTATGACAACTGCAAATGGTACGGTTGGTTTGAATTATTGTTCTGGAAATGATTATGATACGCTTCATAATAGTAACCCAAATTGGAAGTTGTATGGTTCTGAAACTGCTTCAGCAGTCAATAGTCGAGGTGTATATGACAGAATAGATGGAAGTAAGACGGGTCAGAAGTTAACATCCTATGATAATTCAGCAGTTAACTGGGGGGCAGTTGCCAGCAGTGCCTGGTACGAGGTTATTAAGAGAGATTTTGTGGCAGGCGAATATGTATGGACCGGTTTTGATTATATTGGAGAGCCGACACCATGGAACGGAACTGGAAAAGGAGCACAAGGAACATGGCCGTCTCCAAAGAATTCATATTTTGGAATTATTGACACTGCAGGATTTCCAAAAGATAGTTACTACTTCTATCAGAGCCAGTGGAATGACGAAGTAAATACCCTTCATATTTTACCGGCATGGAATGAAGATGCAGTGAAGAAAGATAGCAGTGGAAAGGTTCCGGTTGTCGTTTATACAGATGCGAAAAAAGTAGAATTATTCTTTACAGATGCAAAAACGGGTGATAAGAAGAGCCTTGGGACAAAGGAATTTACACAGAAACAGTCAAATACACAAGGGTATACATATCAGTATTATGAAGGCACGGATAAGTCTGGTACAGAACATAAGAATTTATATCTGACATGGCAGGTTCCGTATAAAGCAGGTACAATTTCAGCAGTAGCTTACGGACAGGATGGACAGAAAATTTCAGAGGAAAAACTGAATGGTCGAACATCTGTAACAACCACCGGTGAGAAGAAGAATTTAAAAGCTACAGTTGACCGCGATACAATTGCAGCAGATGGAGCGGACTTAACTTATGTAACTGTAGATGTAACAGATAAAGATGGAAATATTATTCCGAATGCGGAAGATAAAGTAAGCTTTAAAGTAGAAGGCGAAGGTAAACTGGTGGGTATTGATAACGGAAGACAAGACGATCATACCTCCTATCAGGCAAATAGCAGAAATGCATTTGCAGGAAAAGTACTGGCAATTGTACAGTCTACAAAAAAAGCGGGAAGTTTCACAGTAACAGCCAGTGCAAAAGGTCTGGAAACTTCTTCAGTGACAGTAACAACGACTTCGGTAGAACAGGATACAACAGGAGAAAAGGCTATCAGTTATTACGAAATGTCTAAAAACTACTATGTAAAAACCGGTAATATGCCACAGCTTCCGAGTACTGTTAAAGCAGTGTATACAGATGGAAGTGAAAAAGAGATTCCTGTAACATGGGATGCAATTACAGAAGAACAGATTGCACAGAGTGGTACATTTTCTGTAGCAGGTACAACAGAGGCAGGAGATACTCTTACAGTAATCGTCAATATGATTGACCAGGTAGTTTCCCTGCTGAACTATTCAACAACTGTTCCGCTTGGAACGAAACCGACACTTCCGGAATCTAGACCGGCGGTACTTCAAGATGGTGAAGTAATGAATGCGTCCTTCCCAGTTGCTTGGGGAGAACCGAATGGAAGTTACGATGCAGAAGGAATTGTGACAGTGAAAGGAACAGCAGATGTTCTAGGACAGAATGTAGAGGTTACAGCGACCATTCGTGTAGAAAAACAGAAGATAGAGCTAGGCTCCAGTGTAAGTAGCGCAGCATACTTAAGTCAGGATGTACCGGAAGGACAACAGTCAGATACACTGGATGCAATTAAGGATGGAAAGAAAGAAATTGGAGACAACAACAGTGGAGGCGCAAATCCAACTTGTTGGTCAAACTGGGCAACTAGAAATACAGATCCAACTTCTGAAATCACATTCCGCTATGCTACTCAGCAGCGTGTAGGAAAAATTGTTGTATATTATTCCAAAGATAATGGTGCAATGACATTCCCTCGGGAAGGAAGAACAAAACTCTTTGTATCTGAAACAGGAGATGAAGGAAGTTGGAAAGAACTTTCAGTGGAAGAAACAATTGCGGAAAATGAAAGTCCAGAACGTGTAAAAGCATATACATATACATTTGATCCAACTGTAGCAACTTTTGTAAAACTGCAAGTAACAAATACAACTCCTCAAGAGGCAGGAAAAACAGAAACATGTACTGGTATTACAGAAGTAGAGATTATTGAGTGGAATGGTTCATATACGACCAATTCTACTGCAAATCTTTCTAAATTAACGGTAAATGGTCTTGAGTTAAGTGAGGAAGAACTTGCTGCAGGAAGTTTTGATACAGAAGCTATTGTTATTGATACAATAGACTATGTGGCAGCTGATAATGCAGCGGTAACTTATGTACCGCCGTATGAAAATAAAGCGAAGCTAATCATTGAATCAGAAGATCATACAACCAGAAATGAATTTGTCATCAACTTAGACGGAAAAGGTGTTGGAAATACAGATCCAGTTTATGCAGGACGGGATTATGATACCCAAAAAATGTCGGTGACAGCTGGAAGTGAACAGAGTGGACAAGGCAATGAAGGTCCGGCAAGATATGTTTTAGATGGCAATGAAGGTACTATCTGGCATACATCATGGAATCCGCAAGCGAGTCGTGATACATTTTGGATTAAATTTGAGTTAAATGAAATTACTAGCCTAGATGCATTACGCTACAAAGGACGTGGTGGTGCTTCAAATGGACGTATCAGTAAGTATCGAGTAGAGGTAAGTAAGGACGATCAAAATTGGACAGAAGTTTCTGTTGGAAATTGGGATAATACAGATGACTGGTATATCGCAATGTTTAATGAACCGACAGAAGCAAAATATGTTCGACTTACCGGCGTTGAAACTTATGGTGAAGGATCACAGCAGAATAAATTTGCAAGTGCTGCAGAGATTCGCTTGCGTAAAGCAGATTCAAAGACAGACATTTCAGATGCAACTGTTTCTCTTACAAATGAGAAAAAACTGGTTTCTGTTGTAGATAAAGATCATCCGGTAACATTGTCAAAAGAAGACATTGAAGTTACCTTGGGAGATAAGGTGCTCAGATATGGCATAGACTACAAACTTACTTATAATAATAATGAGGCACCAGGAACTGCAACTGCAATCGTAACAGGTATTGGACAGTATGGATATACAGGAAGTCAAGAGGTATCATTTACAATTGAGTTGAAAAAACCGGAAATGAATAATATTTCCATAAAGAGCTTCCCGACAAAAACAACATATAAAGAAGGAGAAACCTTAGATCCTACAGGTCTTGTACTTACTACATCATATGACAATGGTACAACGGCGGATGTTGTATATTCAGAAGAGACTGCAAAAGACTTTGCATTTAATCCAGATACAAAGACAGCGTTGTCTAAAGGAAATACAAAAGTAACAGTGACCTATGGTGGTTTTGAAACAGAGTTTGCAATCACAGTGACAGAAGCTAAGAAACCAGATCCAGAAAAGCCGGATCCAGAAAAGCCGGGTCCGGAAAAGCCGGATCCAGAAAAGCCGGATCCAGAAAAGCCGAGTCCAGAAAAGCCGGATCCAGAAAAGCCGGATCCAGAAAAGCCGAATCCAGAAAAACCGAATCCAGAAAAACCGGATTCAGGAAACCAGGGTTCAGGTAAACCGGACGGAAATGGTAGCTCCAAAGGAAATACAGGCAATACAAACAATTCAAATAATGCAGTACAAACAGGGGATACTGCATCAGTAGGAATTTGCGTAGTTGCATTAGCAGCAGCTGGTATAGTAGGAATAGTAGGAGCTATAATGATTGGAAAGAAAAGGAAAGATGTTAAATAATCAATTTGAAGAGTATTATGTGACAATCCTTTTAAGGAGGAAATTTTGAAAAAATTACGAATTGATAGAAAGAACAAAAAAGGCTTTCAGAAATTCGCTGCAGGAGTCATGGCATTAGTAATGACTGTTTCCGGACTGACAATATCGCCAGTCCGGAGTGAAGCTGCGGCTGCAGAGTATGAAATTTATCCGAATCCACAGGTGGTTCAATATACGGAAGGTGACTATGTTATCAAAAACGAGGTCAATGTAGTATATGAATCAGGAATCGATCAGGCAACGAAAGATCGATTAGCAGAAGCACTTGCGTTGAAAGACGGGGTAACAGTGACCACATCCGAGTCAATTGAAGAGGGCAAGACGAATATTCTTGTTGGAATTGATGGTTCGGGAGAAGTTGCAGATACTTATGCAAATGAACATGTGAATATGCAGTCAGCGGATTTGTATGAAAAGCTGGACGCCTATGTATTGGATAGTAATAATGATGTGATTACTGTAGTAGGTGCAGACACAGATGCAAGTTATTATGGATTGACGACGTTGTATCATATTTTGAAGCAGATGGATAGTAATACCATCCGGAATTTTCACATTGAGGACTGGGCAGATGTTGCAAGTCGTGGATTTATTGAAGGGTATTATGGAAATCCATGGTCTACAGAAGATAGAATCAATCTTATGAAATGGGGCGGTTATTATAAACTGAATTCCTATTTCTATGCACCGAAAAATGATCCAAAGCATAATGCAAAATGGAGAGAATTATATACAGAAGAGGAACTGAATACATTAATCAGACCTTTGGCAGAAGCTGGGAATGCATCTAAATGCCGTTTTGTGTATGCACTTCATACGTTTATGTATAATCCGGTTAGATTTGACGGCAATTATCAAGCTGATTTAAAAGCAGTACAAGATAAACTTGCTCAGGTGATTGATGCCGGTGTCAGACAGGTTGCAATTCTGGCAGACGATGCGGGAAACGTAGGTGGAAATAATTATAATAAGTTTTTAACGGATATGACAGCGTGGCTGGCAGAAATGAAAAAAACATATCCGGATTTGAAACAGACGTTGCCGTTTTGTCCACAGGAATATATGTACAACGGACAGGCATATTACAAAAATTTCCCGGAAAATGTACAGGTTGTTATGACAGGCGGTAGAGTATGGGGCGAAGTAAACCAGAACTTTACCAATACATTTACGAATAATGCGGGACGCGGTCCTTATATGTGGATTAACTGGCCTTGTACAGATAATTCTAAAAGCCATCTGATCATGGGCGGATATACAACATTCCTACATCCAGGAGTTGATCCGGCAAAGATTCAAGGTATCGTACTTAATCCGATGCAGCAGTCAGAGCCAAGTAAAGTGGCAATTTTCGGAAATGCATGTTATTCATGGAATATTTGGGAAAATGCAGATATAGCAAACAAGGCATGGCAGGATTCTTTCAAATATGTAGACCACAATTCAGCAGCGAAAACGGAAGCCTCTACAGCGTTGTATGAATTGTCTAAACATATGATGAATCAGAACATGGATTCTCGAGTAACAGCATTGCAGGAATCCGTAGATTTAGCTCCGAAACTGACGGATTTTCGTGATAAATTAAAGACAGGTACAGTTACTGTAGAAGAAGCGGATGCATTGATTGCGGAATTCCAGATTTTACAGAATGCAGCTGCTGTTTATAGAGAACAGGCTGTAGACATAAAGGTTAGAGATCAGATTGTATATTGGCTGGATTGCTGGGATGATACAACTGTTTCAGCAATTGGATATTTGAATGCTATTAAGGCAATTGTCAATGAGGATGCAGATACTGCACTTCGTTATAATGCAGAAGCAAAAGCTGCATTCGAGCAGTCAAAGACACATGAACTCTGGTATCTGGATCATTATGAAAAAGCAGAAGTCGGAGTACAGCATATTGTTCCGTTTATTAAAGCGATGGCAAAATATGTAACTGATTATATTGACACCGGAATCAATCCAAATACACAGAAAAGATATACAGGAACTGTTACATATGAGCAGATATCCATACAAAATAACGCATCGGAAGATAAATATTTTGATGGAGATAACAGCAGTGAAGTATGGCTGGCAAAAGGACCATACGAAAACCCCGGAAGAGATACAATTCCAGCAGGAGCAACATTGACAGTTACTTTCCCGGAGCCAAAAACAATTGGTTCCTTCCGTTTGGTGCAGGGAGTTTCAGCAAAGAGTGATAAGTTCAGCAATGCAGATGTAGAGTATCAGATTGAGGGAACGAGTACATGGACAAAAGCGGGTACATTGTCGGATAAAGGTGATCAGACCATTTCATTCGGAAATGTTGCTAATGTAAAAGCGGTGCGTATTCATAATAATACAGTAACAGGAGGCTGGGTAAGAATTGGTGAAATAGAGATTCTTTCTCCGGCAAATGAAGATGCAAGTGGTGCGAGAGCAGGGCTTTATACGAACGTTGATACAAATATCACTGCAAGTCTGGAGGAAGGCAGTGTTTCATTAAGTAACGGAACAGTTACATTGAACAAAGACGAGTATATCGGAGTGAAACTTGGCGATATCAAAGCAATACAGAATATTACAATTCCGGCACTTTCGGAAAATGTAGTTCTGGAGACGTCTATGAATGAAATCACATGGAAGCCTTACGCAGCGGATGCAAAAAATGTAGATGCAGCGTATATACGCATTAAAAATAATGGCGAAGAAGCAAGCCAGATTACTTTGAATGATTTTAAAGTGACTTATAAGTTTGTCGGAGCTAAAAAAGTAGATACAGACTTTGAAAAAGCACAGGATGCAAATGATATGCGTGTGGCAGGAACTGTTGGAAATGTATTTGATGGAAAATTAAGTACATTGGGTATGATCAATGGAAAACAGGAAGCTGGCAAACATATCACATTTGATCTGGGACAAGTTATTCACTTTAACTCTCTGCGTTACTATATTGTAGAAACACAGTTGAATTATTTGAGAAATGCAAAATTTGAAGTGTCAACAGATGGTGAAAACTGGACAGAGGTTATGACGGTTGGAAAACCAACTCAAAATGTGCATGATAATACAGTAGCGAAAGACATGCAAGGCATTACTCTGACCCATGATGATAAAAATCCGGGATATATGTATAAAGAAGCAACAGGTCTGGATGTAGATGGAAGATATATCCGCATCATGCCGAATGAAACATATAATCATAGATGGGTTGCAATTAATGAACTGCAGATCAATGGAGGAGAATATATTTCTCCTGAGCAGAGTAGACAGATTGTGTCAGAAGCAATTGAAGAAGCAGGAAAGCTTCCGTCTAATATGCGGGATGGAAGCTATGGTACAACTTATAAGTCTTCTAAAAAGAACAGCTCATTTACCTGGAGAGTGTTAGATCCAACATCAATCGCATCTGTTCGTCTGATACAGATCGGCGATATTTCTAAAGCAGATGTTACAGCAACTTATTTAGATAAAAGTAATGTTACAAAAGCTAGTGAAAAAGTAAACCTTGGAAAACTGAATCAAGTAATCAATGAGTTTGTTATTCCGGAAGGAAAAATGCTGGAAACACTGACTGTTACTTGGAAAGATGTAATTCCGGAAATTGCTGAGATTGAAACTTCATCAGAACGTGGCGGAGAAGTAAACAAAGAAACATTAAAAGCAGAGCTTGCAAAAGCAGAGGATGACACATGGACAGCTGATAGCAAAACAGCTTACACACAGGCAAAAGAAACTGCACAGGAAATCTATGATAATGAAAATGCAAGTCAGGCAATGGTGGATTCAGCGATTAAAGCATTAGAGTCAGCACGTACAAATGCAAAGACAAAAGCGAATGAAGAAACCGTCGCAAAGATGAATGAAGTGTTGGCTGAAAAAATCAGTAATGAGGAAACAATTTATACAAAAGTTACTTATTCTGCATATGCAAATGTAATTGGCAAGTTGGAAAAGGCAATGAAAACTCCGGATAATTTGTCGCAGACAGATGCAGATGAGCTGATGAAAAATGTGACAGAAGCGCAGAATAATTTTGTCTATTCTACAAGAAACAGAGAACTTGCAGAGCTGGAAACGAAAAAATATGATTTGGTTGAAGCAGATCCGTATACAAAAGCTAGTTATCAGGCGTTGACAGCGATTAAATCAGAAATTGATACGTTGGTGGCTACGGATAAAGAGGCAGAAATAGCCGGAACAGAACGTGTAAATCCAAAAGACTTTATTACTAAGAGAACTGCTTTCCAGAATAGCATGTTAAATCTAGTTGATATCAGTACTCTGAAGGCAGCGATTAAACAGTCAGAAAGCGTAGACGGTACTTTATATACGAACGAAAGTTATCAGTATTATGTTGCAGCTGTAGAAGCAGGAAAACAACTTCTTGATGCAGGTACAAAAGAACAGGTTGCACAGGCGCTGAAACTAATCGAAGAAAAATATAATGGATTGACTACAAGTGATAAAGCAGCTTTGGAGCAGATGATTCAGGCAGCGAAGGCATTGAAGGCTGAATCTTATACAGAAGACTCTTATAAGGAATTGATGGATATTGTCGCAGAGGCAGAAAAGAGCGCTGATGATAAATATATTGATAAGATTCAAGAGGCAATGAAAAAACTGGTTAATGTAGAAGCATTAAAGGATAAGATTCAGGCGGCTGAAAAAGTGGATAAGGAGTTGTATACAGAAGACTCTTATCAGAGATTAGAAGATGCATTGAAAAAAGCGAAAAAACTTCTGAAGTCAGGTAGTGCAAAAGAAGTAAAAGCAGCAACAGAAGAATTAGAAAATGCACGTCGCGCATTGGTACAGAAAACTACAGTAGATGTAGGAGGAAATCAAAATAATGCAGGTCAAAATACAAATCAAAAAGGTCAGGCAGTGCAAACTGGTGATGAAGGAAATCTTCTTCCGATAGTTTTGGTCATGGTAGCTTGCATAGCAATAATTACAGTAGTGATTATTCGCAGGAAAAGGAAATAGGGGGTAAGAAATAAAAGCTCACTGTTGGTATTTTTTGAACCAGCAGTGAGCTTTTGTAGAGAAATTTAAATGAATTTAACAGTGTAGTCATCTATACCTGAAAGGAAGTATTAATAATCCTGAAGCTATTTCCTTAATTTTTTTCATGTGTATTTTCTCCTTTAAATTTACATTATATTTTGCATTATAGCCATGCAGTAACTAAAGAATGTACTGATTGTGGTAGATGATATAGAAAAATCCATAGAGTTTTATAGGGATTTATTTGGCTTGCAAGTGATTCTTCAGAATGAAGGAAATGTGATTTTATCGGAGGGCCTTGTGTTGCAGGATGCGGACGTATGGGGGAAGACTTTGGATGAGATCTCGATGCCATTCAATAATATGATGAGCAACATTGATGTGTATGTCACCGGAAGCAATTCTAAGTTTCTGTCCAGCGACATTGTGACTGAGTTCCGTGGCAGAGGTGATGAGATCAGAATCTATCCCCTCTCTTTTGCAGAGTTTTATT
>SKEY01000796.1_pt1 | contig 47558 bp, 39 predicted proteins | sample 4843871 | NCBI WGS metagenome assembly SKEY01 (sample SAMN11008797, study PRJNA524170) | human gut metagenome | biome: Human fecal sample; material: Feces; isolation source: fecal sample from pouch patient p36 | host: Homo sapiens | place: Israel: Tel-Aviv | collected 2016-12-04
GTGAAATCTTCGGAACCGGTATCATCGGCTCTCTGGTTTCCTATCCTGTAATGGCATTTCTTATGGGCAGAAGCGGACTGAACGCATTTTTCTATACACCAATGTTTCTGGCAGCAACCTGCATGGGAGGCACTATTGCCTATTTCTTCCTGAAAGCATTAAGTCACGCAGGAATGCTTGCCAAATTCCAGCAAAGTCTCGGAGCAAGAGTATATGATCGAAAAGCAAACAAAACTCAGGCCGCTGACCAGGTCAGCCCAGCCACTGATACACTGCATCACTAATCCAATTTCTATCCATGACTGTGCCAACATCATTCTGGCTGCAGGGGGACGCCCCATTATGGCGGAACACCCTGCAGAAGTGGCAGAGATTACAAGCCGCGCCCAGGCATTGGCACTGAACCTTGGAAATATTACAGACGCACGCATGGAGTCCATGCCGAAAGCCCTGGAAACCGCAGCCAGACTTCACCTCCCGGTTATGCTTGACCTGGTAGGGACTGCTTGCAGTTCCCTGCGCTATGAATTTGCACAGAAACTGATGACCATCCACATGCCACAACTCCTGAAAGGCAACATGTCCGAACTCCTTGCCATGTCTGGTCAGACTGCACACGCCATCGGTATAGACGCAGGCGCACAGGATGTCCTCACAGATGCCAACTGCTCCCACCTGAAGAAGCTTTTCCAGGAAAAAGCAGCCCAGTGGAACACAACTCTCCTGATCACTGGCAAAGAAGACATGGTTGTTTCCCCAGACAAATGTGCATTTATTACAAATGGCACTCCGGCCATGTCACAGATCACCGGAACAGGCTGCATGCTTGGAATGATCTGTGCCACATATCTGGCAGTCACTGATCCTTTCACCGCTGCCGTGACCGCTGCCACTGAATTCGGCATAGCCGGAGAAAAAGCAGAAAAAAACAGCTCCGGCCCCGGAAGTTTCCAGGTGGAACTGCTTGATCAGTTTTATAATTTGCCAGCACAGGATTACCTTTTCTCACAATAATTTATCTTCAAAAAAAGTTCCTGTCAGATGACATAGATTAATTTATTCATATCATCTGCAGGAACTTTTTTTACCCTATATCTCTCAATATCTCTGCCTTTTCATTATATTACTTCCGCCCTGCGCATCTTCGCCAGCTCTCTTCTCGCAAACACAATTGCCAGCACAAATGCCGCCGCATCCGCAATCGGACCTGCATACATCACACCGTCAATTCCCATAAACAGTGGGAAAATAATGATCAGCGGCAGCAAAAAGATCACCTGTCGTGTCATTGACATCACAATACCAAGCTTCGCCATTCCGATAGAAGTAAAGAAACAGGAAGACATAGGCTGAATGCCATTTGCAAATGTCATAAACATAAAAATCTTCAGATATCGTTCTGCGAACTGGAAATACAGATCACTTCCTGTTCCAAAGATACTCACAATCTGATGTGGGAACAGCTGGAAGCACGCAAAAAATATAGTCGCAATCACTGTACAGGCAGTTACTGAATAACGATATGTCTGTCGAACTCTATCGTATTTCTGTGCCCCGTAATTGAATCCCCAGATTGGCTGACTTCCTTGGGAAATACCGATGCAAATTGCCATAAATACCATATTAACCTTGGAAATAACACCTACACATGCAATAGGAATATCACTTCCGTAGACAGAATTTCCACCATAATAGCGCAGAATATTGTTCAGTACGATCTGTACAACTGCCATTGCGATCTGATTAATACAGGAAGCCATACCCAAAGAAACAATCGCCTTAAGATAAGAGAGCTTCGGCTTCAGCATCGCCCCTGTCAGATACATCTTTCGAAACTTACAAAAATATACAATAACCAGAACTCCGGAAACAATCTGTCCAATCACCGTTGCCCAGGCAGCACCTTTGATCCCCCATCCAAAACCAAAGATAAACAGCGGATCCAGAATGGTATTAATAATCGCTCCTGTCATGACACAGGTCATAGAATAAGTCGGGCTTCTGTCCGCTCTGACTACATGATTTCCACCAACAGACAAAATATAAAACGGAAGTCCCAATGCCGTAATTCCGGTATAATCAACTGCATACGGCATTACATCTGTCGTCGCTCCAAACAAAATCAGCAGTGGTTTCAGAAACACCAGCACAATCGCCACAAGGATCACACCGCTGATCACCAACGATGACAAAGCCGTTCCCGCGATCCCGCTTGCCTTCTTCTCCTGCCCTGCGCCCATTTCCAGGTTATAATTCGAAGCCCCTCCGATTCCTAGCAGTAATGCCAGCGAAGTAGCAATGGTCGTAACAGGAAATGCCACATTCGTCGCTGCATTTCCCAGCATTCCCACGCCCTGTCCAATAAAAATCTGATCCACAATATTGTACATCGCACTGACCAGCATACTGATGATCGCAGGAATCGCAAACTTCGCGATCAGGCTGCCCACTGGTGCTGTACCAAGTGGATTCTGCGCCTGTGAATTCATATCCTGCGCATTTTGACTGTTTTTTCCCAAGTAAAATCCTTCCTCTCTTTATCATATTGATATATTTCATCCCTGATAATTCCATAATAAAGCACTTGTCAGAATAAATTTTATTATTCCCCTGCTTTATGCCGTATTATTTATTTTAACATTTATTCTCCTTCCCTGCAACGAAAAAAACATGCAAACTCTTTCTGAATTTAAAGATCGTTCGCATGCTTTTTAGTCTCTTTTTACCCCAATTACTCTGTACTATAACAACAGAAGGATTTTATCTACATTAGATTACAGCATCTCAATCAGTGCCGCAATACGTGTATTAAGCTGTCCTATATCAGACTGGGAATAATCTGTCTCTACATGCAGATAAGGAATCTTCTTCTCTTCCCTCACAAATCTTCCAACTTTACCTGCCTCCACGTTATAAGTATGACAGGCCTGCAAAGTCATCTCCACAACAGCTTCCACCTGATACTCGTCGATCAGCTCATTCAGCAGTTCAAAACGGTTCGGATTCGGAGTCATAACAGAACATCCGATATTCAGATAACGTCTTGCAATTGCCTCATAGATATCCGGGTCACTTTCATCAATGAGTCTGTCCACACTCTTCGCACCAGAGCAGTTTTCAAATGCAACTACCACTCCGCCATTTTCTTCAATGGCTTTTACCACTTTCATGGTAGCGCCACCCATTGGACATCCGGTAATTAAGATACGATGTTTCTTACCCTCATTCTTACCTGCTGCATATCCTTCTTTCACTTTCGCAGTCAGTGCATCAATCTCTGCCGGAACTTTGGAGCGGTCGAATTTGAAAGTAGTTCCATACAATACATTATAGAGATTCTCGCCCTTCATCGGTGCCGGATCCAGTTTCATCAATTCATAGAAATCTTTCAGTGCACGACGCCCTTCATTACTGATACGAACCGCCTCGCGCAGTTTCTCCTCTGTGATCTCCACCTCAAATTTCTTCTCCAGATATTCTTTGAATCGGATGATTTCACTCTTCCAGTACTGTAATGCAGCTTCTGTCTGCTTATGAGGAAGTTCCAGAATAAATACATCTTTAAATTCAGACATAAACTCATACATTTTCTTCTTTCCGTCGCAGGTAGTCTCACCAACCACAACATCTGAGAAATAGAAGAATGGACATTTATCTGTCACTGCGAAACCATAACTTGCCTTGATCAGCGGACAGAGATTTTTCGGCAGTGTCTGCTCTGCTACAGGAATTGTCTCATCAGACATGGAACATAAACCTACAGAAGCAGCTCCCATTGCCATTGCAATCTCCTGTGGGAAATATGTACAGTAAGAACCAATAACCGGAATATTCTGATCCTTGATCTTCTTGATGGCAAGAAATGAATTCTTTCTCTGTTCTGCAAACTCCTCAAATACCTCTGGTAACTCTTTAATTACTTCCATCTTTGTGTCTCTCAACTTTCTATATAGTTTTTATATTTTGATGTTTCAACCTTACTCCTACTGCTTTCGCATTATTTTCTACGATGTTCATTTATTTCTTTTTCTCTTTAGCAAGCAATGATGCTCCAAATGCTCCTGCATATCTTCCGTCTTTCATAGCTTCAACCATACATCCCAGATTCTCCGAAAGAATCTCTGCGAAATACGGACATTCACTCAGTCCCCCCGTAAGAATCACCGTCCCGGGAAGCTGCTTTCTCCTGGCAAGCTGTGCAACCTTTTCCGCCACAGAATTTACTACTCCCGCAGCTATATCTTCTCTGCTTCGCCCCTCGCCGATCATACTGATCACCTCGGATTCCGCAAACACCGTACACAATGAACTGATCGGTACCGCAGTTCCCTTCACTGCCAGATCAAACAACTCCGCAATCGTAACTCCCAGTCGATTCGCCATAATCTCCAGAAACTTCCCGGTTCCTGCAGAACACTTATCATTCATAAGAAAATCTTGGATCATTCCTTGCTTCACCAGGATCACTTTCGTATCCTGGCCACCTACATCAATGATCGCGCAGTCATTCCCCGCCATCTCTCTGCCACCTCTCCCATGACAGGTGATCTCTGTGATCACAAAATCCGCATAATCCACAGCCACACGCCCATATCCTGTAGCTACTACACGAACTTCCTCACTCTTTACATCAATCCCTTCATCCAGAAGCCTTGATGCTATTTCCGATGCCGTTTCCTTACTGCTCCACCCTGTAGGCAGCACAAACTTTATTTCCCTGTCACCGGTTACAACTGTCTTCGAAGCAGTTGAACCGATATCAATTCCAACGTAATACACCCTTTCTCATCCACCTTCATTTCTCCGATTTCGTTTTTATATCTTCTATTATATACGAATACTTCTCTAATCAAAAATTTAAAACACAAATAAAAGCAGAGGATTTATTTCATTTGTCAATAAATCATACCTGCTTTTATTCTGACTTTATCTCTTGTCATCTACACATCCATGACCAGTACTTTTCATACAATCATCCGCAATATTTGCAATCCGCTTTGCAGTTTATTCCGTCAAAATCTCGTATGTTTGTTCACATATCTGGCCTTATACTTGGAATACACAATCGTCTGATCCTTATACAGCCCATAATATCCGGAAGCCGCATAACTGATAGACACCGCGATCAGATAAAACGAAACGCCTTTAAACCCAAACATCTCAAACGCGATCAGGATGGACGTGATCGGACAGTTCGTCACACCGCAGAATACTGCTGCCATCCCACATGCAGCACAGATAGACGGTGAAAGTCCAATCCAGTTACCCATCGTGCATCCAAAAGTTGCACCAATACAGAATGACGGCACAATCTCACCACCCCGGAATCCGGCACGCATGGTCAAAGCTGTCAGGATCAGTTTCCACAGGAAATCAAACGTTCTTGCCTGCCCATCCTCCACTGCTTTCTCGATCAGTTCCGCGCCGGCACCCATATAATCAGTAGTTCCCAGAAGCATGGTGATTCCGATCACCAGACAGGCTCCCACAACCACACGGATATACGGATTCTTAAAATATTTTCCATAAGTTCCTGCAACTCCATTCAGCACCATACAGAACACAATACTGACCACAGCACATCCGGCTGCAACAACGCCCATCTTCAGTCCTGTCTCAATGGTCAACTCCGGAATATCCACTACATGAAAGGCCTCCGGTGTAACTCCCATACCAGCTGCAAACCCGGATGCGATCAATGACGCGATCATACATGGCATCAGCGCCGTATAATACATAACCCCAACACTCACAACTTCCAGGGCAAATACGGCAGCAGCCATCGGCGTTCCAAATAATGCAGAGAACGCCGCACTCATACCGCACATTACGATCACATGCCGATCCTCTTCGTCCAGATGGATCCATCGTCCAAGCTGATTCGCAATACTTCCGCCAAGCTGGATTGCTGCACCCTCACGCCCTGCAGAACCACCTGCCAGATGAGTAAATGCCGTAGAAATAAAAATCAGCGGTGCAGACAGAAGCGGTACATCATCCTGGGATCTCACCGTAGAAAGCACCTGATTCGTGCCTCCGTCATCCTTGCCGAACTTCTCATACAGAAACACAATGATCAGCCCCATCACAGGCAGCAGATAAAATATCCATCCATTCTCTTTCCTGTAATTCGTCACACCTTTCAGCACAAAAGAAAACAGCGTACTGGCTGCTCCTACAATACATCCCACAAGCACCGCCAGCATCAGCCACTTCACAAGATTTCCTACATCCCTCTGGATCTCACCGCTGTAATATCGCAGCTTTCTTTTCAGTGGCCTTTTCTCTTCCATGCTCTGTTCTTTTGTGCTGTTCTCCTGAACTACACTCTTTTCCTCTTTCTCCATTTCCCCTCAAACCTTTCTTAAATATAACCCGTTTTCCCCATTTTATCATATATATTTAAATAAAAAAATAAGAAAGAATCCTGCTTACAGGATTCTCTGCCTGTGGTGGGCGCTTCAGCGACATAATTCCTCTTATACAAAAAAGACCTTTATTCCAGACATCCTCATCTTCCGGTATCTGGAATAAAAGTCTTACGGATCAGCAGCTTTTTATCAGCCTTTCAGTCTGCACACCATATCCCACAGTGCTTTCGCAGAATTGAAGTTCTCCGGAATGATATCTGCCGGAGTAATCGTGATATCATAAGTATCCTGTAATTCACTTACGATAGACAGGATCGCGAAGGAATCAAGGATTCCGTCATCAATTAAAGTATCGCAGTTCTCAAAGTCTGCATCCGGCTGGATTTCTTCCAGAAGTTCGATTAATTCTTCCATTTCGTAATCTCCTTATCTGTTTTTATTTTTCTGAATTTAAAGTGTCTGTATGTATACCATCCCGCACCAGACGTAGTCCCTCTTCCTTCGTCCAGAAATAGATTCTCGGAAGCGGACGGCTTAAGAACAGATAAATTCCCTCTGTCACGGAATAAGCACCTACCCTTTCGAATACCAGTATATCATGGATCTCCGGTTTATGCAGTGGAAAACGCTTCACAACCACATCGCTTACTGTACATAAGGCACCGCACAGATTCCAGTTCTCCTCTTTCCCTTCTGTCTTCTCTGTTCCGTCAGGAGCAAGCTGTGTGCAGTAGGGCTGTTTCATCGCCATGGCCTGTCCATAATAATTCAGATGATTGATACCGCCATCCATAATGATATACGGCTGTTCTTTATTTACTTTCATATCTACAATAGAAGTAACATAATATCCGCAGGCTGCTGCCAGGAAACGTCCCATTTCAAGCACAATCCTGCTCTTGAATTCAAGCCCGTCAAGCAGTGCCCGGAACTCACCCAGCACAGCTTCCATTTCCTCTGCCTTATCCTTCTTAAAGTACGGTACAAAGAAGCCCGGACCATATTCCAGTACCTGCGCCTGAAAACCACTCTGCTCCTTCAGCTCTCCCATAAATCCGTCCAGATGCTCCAGTTCCTCTTTCATCTGTGCCAGATCTTTCTTCTGTGTACCGGAATAGAACTGAAGTCCCTGAATTTCCACACCGCTGAAATCATTTCTGTGTGAAATGATCCCACGGATCTCGTCTTCATCTACGCCGAACTGATTTCCGCTGGTAACACGGATCAGCACAGAAATCTTCATCCCCAGCTTCACTGCAGTATCATTCAGGATATGCAGATGCTGCATGGATTCTACTGTATAAACGCCTTTTCCTTTATAAGTGGAAAGTACGTACTCTATATCTTCCGGATTCTTATATACACCGGAAAGTACGATACGCTCCATAGGAACTCCCACACGCTCACAGATCCTGAATTCTCCAGGTGAACACACCTCGAAAGAAGGAACCACATCCATCATAGGACCTGTCAGAAAAGGATTGGCCTTCATAGCATAACACAACTCTGCCTTTTCTCCAAGACAGCTGTGCACTTTTTCCACAAATTCTTTCATCCTGTCCAGATCAAATACATAAGCTGGTGTAGGCGTCTTTTCTTTCTCGATCAATTCTTTGATAAATCCATATGCGGAACTCATTTGCCTTCCTCCTGATACATTTCAGTAAGTGCTTTTCTGTCAATTTTGCCGTTCTTTGTAAGAGGCATTCTTTCTACCTGTCTGAACACATTCGGTACCATAAATGCAGGTACATACTGTCCCAGTGCTCTCGCCAGGGGACGTCTTTCAATCTCGCCTTCATAGAAGGCCACGATCTTACTCTTCGCTGTGTCAAAAATACAGCAGCTTCTTACAATCTCCGGAACCTTATCCATAGCTGCCTCGATCTCTCCCAGCTCGATCCTGTGTCCCATATGTTTGATCTGGAAATCTTTGCGCGTTGCGAAACACAGCTCACCCAGCTCATTGTAATAAGCCAGGTCACCGGTTCTGTACATAGGCTCCAGATATCTGTCATTCAGTGGATTCTGTACGAAAGCTTTCGCAGTCTGTTCCCTGTTCTTATAATATCCCAGAGCCAGGGCACTTCCGGATACACACAGTTCTCCGTTTTTATTCCTCTCTGTGATCAGCTTATCTTCCTCATCCAGAAGGAAAACTTTTTCATTAGGGAATGCCTTACCCATAGGAAGTACATCACCTGGCTGGAATTCTCTGTCTACAATGTAATAGGTACAGTTACAAGTGATCTCAGTTGGGCCGTAAATATTTACATACATTACATCCGGCAGATATTTTCTCCAGATATTCAGATGTTTCACAGGCATTGCCTCACCTGAGAAAAGGATCTTCTTAATATTATCCGGAACCTTATACTCGAAACCATTTAATGTGGAAATAATGCACAATGCTGATACTGCCCATACCAGAGTTGTTACTTCACGTTCGATCAGATAATCGATCAGCTTCATAGGGAAGGAGAACAGCTGTCTCGGAACAATCTGTACTGTAGCTCCTGTTTTCAGTCCGGAATAAATGTCTTTAACAGATACATCGAAATCCCACGGTGCCTGATTTCCCATTACATCCTTATCCGTAATGTCAAACAATTCTGTAAAGCAGTCAATGAAATCCAGTACAGATCTGTGTCCTACTACAACTCCTTTCGGAACTCCTGTAGAACCGGATGTAAAAATTCCATACAGAGGATCTACATCCAGTGCCTGCTCACGGATAGCTTTCAGTACTTCCGGATTCTCCGGTTCTGCTGCAAGTTCCGGTGCCATAAGTACTGTTCCGTGGAAGTCCAGCTTCTCCAGATCCTTTAAATATTTCTCAGAAGTAACGATCACATCACTGTCCAGGATTCCCAGGATCTGCTGCAGTCTGCTTGCCGGCTGTTTGGTATCCATCAGTACATAGAAGCATCCCGCATAAACAGCTCCCATGAAGATTCCAATTGTTTCTACACTCTTTTCCATAAATACCGGAACCGGATTTCTCGGAGTAAAATGTTTCGCCAGTGCAGTTCCTGTTCTTCTGGCAGTCTTCTCAAGTTCGCTGAACGTACAGGATGTATTCTCATCTGCAAAAGCTGTTTTATCCGGATATTTCTTCGCTGATCCTTCCAGATATTCCAAAATACTTGTTTTCATAAAAATTCCTCCCTCCTGTTATAAAGCCTTGTTCTTCATCATTCGTTATTTACTTTCCAGTACCTGTGCAAGGACTTTGGAATAAGCTCTTGCAGCATCACCGTTCATATGTCCGTCATAGTCTGTATAAGCTTTCAATTCATGTGTAAACGCTTTAAAATACTGTGTATTAAAGTTTACATATTCCACACCCTGTTCTTCAAAAAACTGTCCGAAGTATTTCCAGGCTGCATTATAATTATCACTGTAATCTCTCAGTGTATCAATCGGTATCGGAGTTGAAACTGCTACAAATTCAATATCATTTGCCTTGCACAGCTCGATCAGTTTCTGAAGATATTCCATATTCTGCTGATTCACTTTACCTTCTTCATAGAGCTTGGGCTCAGATTTCTTCAGCTTCGTCACATCCACCGGATATCTTTCGATAAATCCACTCTCATGATATTCCTGTGTATCACTCTTTAAATGTGAAACATCATAATCCCCTGTGACCTTCTGTGTAAAGGTATCTTTCACCTTCGGAACTTCATAGCTCAGTGAATATTCATACCATGGAAACAGGATGGTACGGAAGTTACATTTGGCAATGGAATTCCAGAAATATTCCAGTTTTGCTTTGGAAAAAGGAAACTCATGATAGAACAGAAGATAGTTATTTCCTTCTTCTTTCTCTGTTACAAAATATCCAGGATCCACTTCATAAATGATCCTCTTCGGATTCTGTTTCTCTTTGATCAGCTTGGTAAGATAATAAGCATCAATCCCGTATTCCCCACCTACGCACATGTTATGTCCGCTGCGGCCTGTAACTTCTTCCATTGTGTCAGGATCAATATCTGTCATTCCATGGGAAGTTCCCAGAATAATATCATCAAATTGCTGTGTTACAACTGTATGTACATCGTTTCTCATAAACGTACACGGATAAAGTGCCAGATCCAGTCCCACAAGAAGGGCAATGCAGATCATCAGCACCAGGAACGTTTTTAATGTTTTCTTAAAATTGTGCATAAATAAATCCCCTCGCTACTGCTGTTGATCCGAAGAAGCCAATGGATGCAAGCAGACAAAAATAAATGATCACTGTAACCGGCAGGCTCAGTCCTGAAAGTGTTTCTCTTATCTTCATGCCCCGTTCCTGAAGAACACTTACGATAAAGAGGATCACACATCCAACTGCCAGGATTGCCAGTGCATAAGGGGTAAATGCTGTTCCTTCTTTTCCCGCCGGGATCAGGAGCAGCTGCGACGGAGTGAACTTCGTAACAGACAGTTTCATCATATGGAAAGCCTGTCCTACTGTATCCGCCCTGTCAAAGAACCAGCTGATATTTACCAGGATAAATGTACGGATGATCATAAACACATGATACCAGTTTTCTTTTCCTGTGATGTTCAGTTTCTTTTTCCAGTTTCTGTAGTTCTCTGCCATCAAGCCGCTAAATGCAATGATAATACCATTGTACATACCATAGACAATGTATTTCCATGCAGCTCCGTGCCACACACCTACTACGAAGAATACGATCAGGTTTGCCAGGCAGATTGGAAGAGTACGTCCGGTTTTTTTGCCGAAGACTTTCTTTCCCCATTTGCCAAATTTTCCCATCCATCTGGAAAGAGTGACCGGATAGAATACATAATCTTTCATCCAGGTACCAAGTGTGATATGCCAGCGATGCCAGAAATCCGTGATGGAAATGGAGAAGAACGGACGCTTGAAGTTCTCATCCAGCTCAATCCCAAACATAAAGGCAATACCAATGACCACATCCATACCACCGGAGAAATCTGCATACAGCTGAATGGTATAGAATAATACTCCGAAAAGTGCCAGACCGCTGTACTGATCCGGATTGTCGAAGATCGCATCTACGAAAACTGCTGCCCAGTCTGCCAGGATCATCTTCTTAAAGAATCCCCACAAAATTCGTTCGAAACCTCTGGTAATATTTTTCCCCTCGAATTTATGCGGCTCATAGAGCTGATGGGCCAGACGGCTGTATCTGCCGATCGGTCCCTGCAGAATCTGTGGGAAAAAGGATACGAACAGCGCATATTTCACAGGATTCTTCTCTGCATCACAGCGCTTCCAGTATACATCCAGCAGATATCCGGAGGACTGGAAGGTGTAGAAAGAAATTCCCAGAGGAAGAAGGATCTCCATTCCTCTTAAATTCATGTGAAACAGCGCATTCAGATTTTCTACAAAGAAATTTGTATATTTTACCACACCCAGCATACCGAAGTTCAACACCAGTCCCAGAATCAGAAGATTACGGGCACTTTTCTGACTTCCCTTGGTCTTCATTTTCTCAACGCCAAGCGCTACAAGCCAGGTAACCAGAGTGGAAAAAAGCAGGAATCCAACGTATTTCACGCCTCCTACCAGATAATAAATGTAGCTGAAGCACAGAAGCACCAGCCACTGACATTTCTGTGGCACAATGTAATAAACCAGCACACTTGCTGCCACAAATAACAAAAACAGATTTGATACTAACGACATGATATTTTTCTCTCCTGAACCTAAACAGGTTGCTGCACTAATTGCTTAATGCAGCAACCCCTGTCTTTTAACAATTATATAACCGAATCAGAATCACTTTTTCTGGTTCAGTTTTGAATGTCATTCCGGGCTTAGTTTAAAAGTCCGTTATCCAGACATCCGTTTCCACCGTCGTCAGATCCGCCGTCATCGGAACCACCATCATCAGAATCACCGTCATCTCCGGAATAATCATAGTCATCTCCGGAATAATCATAATCATCTCCGGAATAATCATAATCATTGCTGTAATCGTAGTCATTACTGTAATCATAATCACTGCTGTTATCATAGCTCTGAGTGGACTGTGAAGATGTCTGTGCCGGTGCTTCTGTTGGCTTCGGTGCAAGTGCCTGCTCTGTTTCCAGAGTATTGAAGGACTTCTTCTGGCTTGTGCTGTCGAATACCAGGTAAGCTACTTCACCTTCCAGATGAAGTTCTGCTTCTTCTGTATCACCGAATGGGAATGTGTGGATCTCTGCTGTTGTTTCATCCTCGAAAGTAAGCTGGATATTGTACTTCGGAACTTCTTTCTCAGCTTCTGCATCCTTGGAATCTTCTTCCTTGGTTTCCTCAGTATCCTTTGCTTCTGCATCTTTCTCTTCGTCCTTTGCATTCGGATCGAACCAGAGAACTCTTTCCTCATCTGTCTCGAATTTATCTTCGTCTTTCAGGAAATTGTCCGGATATTTCTCATCTTTTTCATTCTTTACAGCTACACCTGTGATCACCTTGCCTGTAAGGTTTTTCAGCTTTACGCTGAGTACTCCCTCTTTATCTTCTTCCGGTTTCTCACCGATAGTTTTTAATTCTTCCTCTTTCGCTGCATCTGCATCTGTGGAATCAGCTTCTGCTGTGTCCTCTGTCTTGGCTGTATTGTCTGCTGCCATAGCTGCCTGGCTGAAGAGAAGGCTTGTTCCCAGTGCTGCTGTCATCAATGCTGTTACAATTTTTTTCTTCATGATTTCTGTCCTTTCTGACTGTCTGAATTGGCTTTTCTGTCATTGCTGAGTTTACTCAGATTAGTTTAAACGTCTGTAATCAATATATTTCAGAGTTTTTGGTGCACCATATTTTAATTTATATCCATTCAGTTTATATTCCTTCTGGAAATTCGGATCATATACATAAGTAGTTCCTTTATAATCAATCTCTACCCATGCATGTGCACCCTTACCAGATGATTTCTTAAAATATCCTTTTACATAATGTGCGTCACTTCCGGATACCTTCGCCATCCAGTAGAATGTAGCTGCCATAACATAGCAGTCACCTCTCCGTCTCTGGAAACCATAGATTCCGTAATTTCCCGGTGTTTTCTTTGCAACTTTTACATTGGCTGTATACGGAATGGAAGTACTCCAGTTAAATGCTTTCTTTAAATTTCCTCCGTACATATCCAGTCGTGTTGCTGCAAGAGTTTCTACCTGATTCATCTTTTTCGCTTTGCCCTTGGAATTAATCTTGTAGTAAACATTCTTTACTTTCTTATATACAACTTTACCCGTTACATCGAAGTGATATTTCACTTTACTGATGGTTTTGGTAACATTTGTTACTTTCTTACCTTTTACATAATAGTACTTCTTTGAAGAATCCCAGCCGTTCTTCTTGGACGCTGTAGCACTTGATACAGCGATATCTTCGGCATTTTCAACGCTGTGAACTGCTGTCTCGGAAGCCACGATCGGAGCTGCCGGTGTAAATGCCATTACTGTACTGAGCATTAACGCTGTTAACTTTTTTCTGTTCATTCTGATTTTCTCTCCTCTTCTATTTCCCATTGTCAGGCGGATATTCGCAATCCGCTTCTCTATTTGCCTTGCCTGATTCGATTAAAATCTGGTTACAACACTCTCTACCACTTCTGCACTTCTGCCCTTTCCATATGGACGGAACACATTTAATTCAATATTCGCATAAGTATAAGTTACATCCCATCCTTTGCCATCCAGGAAGCAGCTCTCTTTATTGATCTTAACTTTCTTTACCTGTTTTCCCAGAAGTTTTTTCAGCTTCGTGGCATTCTTCTGATACTTTGTAGCTTTTGATCTGGCAGAAACTGTATAGGTTCTGTATACTTTAGACTTGGTCTGATTATACGCGCCAGTCTTGGTATCAAAATAATACAGGATCGCATTGCCATAAAGTTTGGTGCTTGCCATGTGGAAACCGGTTACTCGGTGTCCGTATACATCGAATCCATAATATTTGTTATCGATCTTCTTGATCACAATACCATATCTTCCCTGGAAATCCTTATCTGCCTGATAAGCTGCTCCATTCTTCTGGAAATAATAGATACATCCGGAAGAAGATTTTCCCCACTGGTTTTTAATCATCTTACCTTTTGCATTATAACCGTAACGTTTGCCTGATTTGGTTTTTACCTGTTTCACAGCTGTCATTTTTGTGGCAGCCTGTACAGTAACTGCCTGCTGATCTGAGATAACCGGAGTCAGCATCATGAGCAGACAAAGCATTACTGCAAATAACTTTTTGAATTTCTTCATTTTTTCTCTCCTCTTTTAAAATTTTATTCTGTGTTCCACTGTATAAGCAGGACGTGAAGCTGCACCAAACAGCGTTCCATACATGTTATCATAATAAAGCCCATTGATCATTACGAAACTGTGTCCGTCCGGAATGGTGATCACGTATGGCTGATAGCCCAGCTCCTTCGCAATGGCAGCTACGCAGCTTGCAATTCCATAACAGTTTCCTGTCAGCCCTGTCCGGAACATCTGTAATGCATATTTATACACCCAGTTCTTCGTCTTGAATTCCTGAGGTGTGGGGTCCATATATCCTACGAAATTGGTATATGCCATGATATAACGGAAACAGGAACGGAATTTCTCATAATTGCTTGCTCCCGCATTGCTGTGCTGTGCGATAAAGCTTCTGGCTGCAAATTTACACTGTACCTGTGTCATATTTGTGGCATATCCGTTCTTATTAAACTTAATGCCCTCCACTGTAGTACCTGCAGCACACTTTCCTCTCTTATCAGCATAGTACATTTTACCATTTAGCTCACGCCATCCTGTAAGCGCTCTTCCCCTGGCATTTACCAGGTATTTCACTTTGTTTACAGTTACAACGGCTGTTTTACCAGGCTCAACCCTCTGGGCCTTTTCATTGAAAACATAAAATACGCCTCTGACTTTATATGGGCCGTCATGAGCAGCAACTGTATTGGACTTAAACCAGTAATGCTTTCCATTTACCGTTTTCCAGGTGCTTGTGACCCTTTTGTTTTTTACATAGTAGCGATAAACTCTGCCCTCTTTTACCAGACCTTTTTTCACAGGTTTGGGAGTTGGCTTGGGCTTCGCTGTTGGCTTCGGCGTGATCGTAGGTTTGGGAACTATTGTGGTTTCCAGTTCAGGTGTTAAAGCAGCCGACTGTGCTGCGCTGATGCTCACACCGCCTGTACCCAGTATAAGGGTCAATGCGCATACTGCCAGACCAAGTTTCCAGGGAACAAATCTGCTCTTCTTTTTCATTCTCATTTTCCTTTCATATCCACTGCAGAACTGCCCGGATATTCTGGTTCTCCTTTCCATTTTTATAAAACAATTATATTATATTCTACCTGTAATTTCAATCAAGACAGTGTTAATTTTGTATAATTATCACCTTGACGAAAAGGCCGTATAAGGGTGTATCATAATAACGAAGTTAAAGGAGGTACACTATATGTTTAATACACTTGAAGAAAAGGCTGAAGAAAAAGCAATGGTACAGTTCCTTGAACGTTTTACTGATTATCCATTTCTGGTAAAGTTCAAGAATTCCGAATATCACATCGGTGAAGGCACTCCCACATTCACAGTTCATTTCAAAAAAGCCATTCCACTGGGTGACCTGATGAAAAGTACTTCTCTCGCACTGGGCGAGGCTTACACGCGCGGAGATCTTGATATTGAAGGAAACCTCTATGAGGCACTGGATCATTTCCTGGGACAGATGGGTAAATTCTCAACCAATGAGTCTGCATTGAAAAAGATCATGTTCAGTTCCACCTCAAAAAAGAACCAGGAAAAAGAAGTAACCAGCCACTATGACATCGGCAATGATTTCTATAAATTATGGCTGGATGAAACCATGAGTTACTCCTGTGGCTATTTTATTCATGAAGATGATTCCTTATATCAGGCCCAGGTAAACAAAGTTGACTATATACTGAAGAAACTTTATCTGAAAGAAGGTATGTCCCTTCTGGACATCGGCTGTGGCTGGGGATTTCTCCTGATTGAAGCAGCCAAAAAGTACAAGATCCATGGTACAGGCATTACCTTAAGCCATGAACAATATACAGAATTTCAGAATCGTATCAAAGAACAGCATCTGGAAGACTATCTCACCGTAGAATTAATGGATTACAGAGATCTGCCGAAGCACAATTACCAGTTTGACCGCGTAGTCAGTGTGGGTATGCTTGAACATGTAGGCAGAGATAATTATCAGCTTTTCCTGGATTGTGTGGAAAAGGTTCTGAAACCTGGCGGATTATTCCTTCTTCATTTCATCAGCGCCCTGAAAGAACATCCGGGTGACCCATGGATCAAGAAATACATTTTCCCGGGCGGAACTGTTCCAAGTCTGCGTGAGATCCTCAATCATATGGCTGAAGATAATTTCCACACTCTGGACATCGAAAATCTCCGTCTGCATTATAATAAAACCCTGCTTCACTGGGAAAAGAATTTCAGAGATAATCTGGATAAAGAAAGAGAAATGTTTGATGAAGGCTTCCTCCGCATGTGGAATCTTTACCTGTCTGCCTGCGCAGCCACCTTCCACAACGGAATTATCGACCTGCACCAGATCCTGATGACGAAGGGAATCAATAACGAACTTCCTATGACACGTTGGTATTAGTTCTTATAGTACTGTTGTTTCGTATATGATATTCGTACTATTGACTCCTGCGGTGTGACAGTAATATAACTGGTACTTCAACGCAACGTGTTCTTGCCAGAGATTCCTTTGGTATCATAAAAACATTACAAAAGTAATTTTCTATAATTACGGCACAAAAAAGTTCCATACGGTATATAATAAATAATACCGCATGGAACTTTTTATTTATGCCCTGCTAACCAGGCATCCATTCTGTCAAAATATTCTTCGCAGATTTCTTTCATTTCCGGCACTGCATCTTTACCGCTCTCATCATAAACTCCCAGCACCACGAATCCAGCTGTTTTCGCAGTCTGTGCTGCATGAAGCGCATCTTCCCAGATGATTGTTTCCTCCGGCTTACTTCCCAGAAACTCTGCTGCTGCCAGATAAATATTCGGTTCATCTTTCCCCGATCCAATCTCTGTGCAGGTAAAAATCTTTCCAAAATAATCTGCCACACCATTTCTCTCCAATGCAGCTTCCGTCAGAGCTTTATTTCCAGAAGTAGCTACCGCCATTTTTATGCCCTGTTCCTCAAGCCACTCCAAAGTTTCTTTCACTCCCGGCTTCAGAACAGCTTCATATTTATAGAAATTTGCTACAATCTTCAGCACATCCTTTATAATTTCCGGTATTGTCTGTTTCAGATCATAGGTCTCCTTCAGATATGCAGCTCCCTGCTCCAGACTCACAGAATGGAGCGCTTCTTTCGTTTCCAGTCTGCTCTTCAGCCCCAGACTGCTCAGATACCGCTCACCGATATCATTCCATACAGGCATGGTATCCAGCAATGTTCCGTCTACATCGAAGATCGCAGCTTTTATTTTCTTCCGGTAATCTTTCATATCATCCTTTCACCATCTCTTCAGAACATTTTTTCAGCTCTCTGGCAGCACTCTCAATATCCTGCTGTGCAAAAACAGCGCTGATCACTGCAATTCCATCTGCACCGCATCCGGTAAGTTCTTTTACGTTATCTCTGGTAATTCCGCCAATAGCCACCACCGGGATCCTGACTGCTTTGCAGATTTCCTTTAATGTTTCATGTGAAACATTTTTCGCATCTGACTTGGTACTGGTGGAAAAAACAGCGCCTACTCCCAGATAATCTGCACCATGGGCCTGGGCCAAAAGTGCCTGTTCTACAGTTCTGGCGGAAACACCGATGATCTTATCCGGTCCCAGCCTGTCTCTCACATCTCCGGCTTCCATATCGCTCTGTCCCACATGGACTCCGTCTGCATCAATTTCCCGGGCAATTTCCACATTGTCATTAATGATCAGCGGAACCTTATATTTCTTGCAAAGAGCCTTGATTTTCCGGGCTTCTTTCATAAAATCTTCTTCATCCAGATTTTTCTCTCTCAGCTGAAGAAATGTCACGCCGCCTTTCAGCGCTTTCTCTACCTGCTGGTACAAAGTCTCGCCATTAAGCCAGTGTCTGTCTGTAATTGCATACAGTCGTAAATCTTCACTTTTGCAGTTCACGATTTCCTAGTCCTCCATCATACGGATGGCATCAGTAGTTTTTTCATACTGCTCTGTCACCTTCGCAAAAAGTTCTTCACATCCGTCTGTATCTCTTCCTCTCAGCTTCTCTGTAATATCGAAGCTTACTTCATAAAGATTATCAAATCCAAGATTCTGGCATACGCCTTTCAATGTATGTGCAGCACGAAAGGCTTCCTCTCCGTTCTGTTCCTCCAGACCCTTTTTCAGGCTGGCATAACTTCCATCATCCAGAAATTTCTTTGCAAATTTTTTTATCAGGGCTTCACTTCTCAGTCTACCGAGAACTCCCTCATAATCAGCACCCATCTGTTCATAACACTCTTTTACTGTCATAATTTTATCTCCTTCATACAATCTGTTATTTATTTCCAACCTGATCAATCTATCGGCGATATGGCAGAAAACATTTCTGCCATGGATTCATCATAGAATCTGAAGTCTCCTGTTCCGCTCTTCTTCGCCGCGCTCAGCGCCTGATCCGCATACTGAAACAGGCTTTCATAATCCATTCCATATTTCTCAGTTCTGGCAGCACCAATGCTTACAGATATTGAGAAATCCCGGTAAAAACCATTCAGATTTCTGGAAAGTGTCCTCAGCATTTCCTCGCTACTCTCTGTATACTCCTGGAATACCAGAAATTCATCTCCCCCGGCCCTGGCTTCTACTGCATGAGTATCTACATTTTTACGTATGACATCACCCACATACCGCAGAACCTGATCACCGAAAAGATGTCCGTACTCCCGGTTTGCATTGCTGAAAGAATCCAAATCTATAAGCATCAGGATGAATTTCTTATCCGGATATACTTCCAGAAGTTCCTGGATTTTCTTTTTGGCACAGTACTGTGTATATACTCCGGTAACTATATCCACTCCCATAATATCATTGATATCAGAGGTGTGGTCTTTATGATCTTCATAAATATCTATGATTTTACCGATGCAACCCATATATTCCGGAACTTCATCTTCCGACCAGACGACTCTGGTAATAACACGGTATGTATGCATTTTACCGGATATGTTCATCTCCACATCTGTTTCTATTATCGGTTTATCTACAGAAGTTTTTCGCATCAGCTGATCAAACCTTTTCATATTTTCCCTGCCGATCACGGTCATAAGCTCTTCATTATCATCAGGCGTAAGATTGATCTCTTTTACCCCAAGTGTTCTGGATGCCCACTTGGTAAAGGTAAGCATTGCAGGGGAAACTGAATATTCAAATCGCATCTCCTTTGACATTGACACGAAGAAATGATACTTCATTCTCTCATATTCCAGAAGGCGTCTCGTTCTTTCTGAAGCTGAAATCTCCTGGGTCTGCAGTACCTCTTCCGCGATATGCTGCGTCTGTCTTTTATTCATTTCTCCCGGTGATTTCTCCTTCAGCTGTTCCTGTATCTCATTCTGAAGTTCTTCCAGACATTCCAAAAGAAGCGGGTTAAAAGTTCCGCATTCTCCTGCCAGGATCATCTCCATCGCCTTCTCATGGGAAAAAGCTTTCTTATATACTCGCTCACTGGTCAATGCATCATATACATCTGCCATGGAAACTACTTGTGCGGAAATTGGAATCTCCTCTCCTTTTAAGCCATCCGGATATCCTTTACCATCATATCTCTCATGATGCCATCTGCATATCTGATATGCAAACTTCACCAAAGGTTCATCCTTATACTGCTCCAGATTCTCCAGCATGGAGGCCCCGATCATGGAATGTGTTTTCATGATCTCGAATTCCTCTGCTGTAAGTCTGCCGGGTTTATTCAGAATCTTATCATCAATTCCTATTTTACCGATATCGTGAAGCGCAGATGCTGTTGTGATCAGAGATCTGTCTGTCCAGGACAGGTTGTATTTGTCCGTTTTCTGCACCAGCCTGTCCAGGAGAAGTCCTGTGATGGTATTGATATGCAATACATGAAGACCACTTTCCCCATTTCGAAATTCAACAATATGACTGAGGATATTGATCATAAGACTCTCATTTTTCTCTTTCTCATAAATCTGATCCCGTACCATACCAGCTAGTTTCCTCTGTCTGGCATAAAGCATGATCGTGTTTCTGACTCTTCGGTACACAATCAGTGCATTATACGGTTTATTAATATAATCAGTCACTCCCAGCTCATATGCTTTCTCCACATATTCCGCTGAATTCTCTGAAGATATCATAATAACCGGCACTTCTTCGATCCAGTGATTCTTATTCATAAACGCCAGCACTTCAAAACCGTCCATGACAGGCATCATAATATCAAGCATGATCAGAGATATTCCACCCTCATACTGATGCAGCATGGCAATAGCTTCTTCACCATTCACTGCTTCTAGAATCTCGTATTCTTTCCCGAGCATTTCTGCAAGCATGGCACGGTTCATCTCTGAATCATCTGCGATCAGAATCCTGTTTATATCCTTACTCAAATTTTTCTTCTCCCTTTTCACCTTCTGATACATGTATCCGTAGTTTACTCATTTTATCATTCTCTCTCTATTCAAACTATGTATTATTTTATCATACCCTTGGTTTCTTCACAAGTAACCGCGCAGAAAAAGGTCGGAAATGAGAAAAAATAGGTTACTGTTCACTTTCCAATGGTATTTAGATAATCTATACCCTTAGTCAGTCTTAAGGGTCTAACAAAAAATTACAAAAGTCTTGACTTTTAAGCTGGAATATGCGGCCGCTCTCGCTACCACAAAAAATATCAGTGGCGAGAGCGGCCGCACATTTTGGCTCATATGTCAAGTGTTATATATAAATTTTTGTTAGATCCTTATAATATTAAATCAGGAGTCGTTATCTAAATACCATTGGAGAGTAAACAGTAACAAAAATAGTATGAGCAAAAAGGAACATCCGCATATCAATTTTCTCATTGTATATACGAATGTTCCATGATTTATATTCACTATTCAATTTACAGTTTCGGCATTCTCTGCTTTCCCTCAGTGAATTCCTTTATCTGAAAAATCCCTGGCTCTCAAAATACTTAATGAATGGATTGTCGTCATCACTGTTGTCCTGGGAATCATCCTGACTATCGGATTCTTCAGCATCTGAATCATCTTTTTTATCTTTCCTGTCACTCTTCTTACTGTCGTCAGATGTATCCTGGCTGTCACTCGCATCAGTGTTTTCATCCAGAGTTACTGTTATGGTATCTTCTTTATACTCAGTACCATTCGGAACTGCTACAGTAAGTTCAACCTCTTCACCTGGTTCATAGTAAGAAAGATATTCGATCAGCTGATCAATACTGGAAACGGATTTGCCTTCGAATTTCGTAATAACACTGTTTGCTTTCAGGCCAGCTTTCTCAGCTGCACCGCCCTCAACTACTTCGTTTACGAAAACACCTGCCGGGATACTGTACATCTGAACTGCTTCTGAACTTACAGAACGTCCTTTGATTCCCAGTACGCCATGGTCCGCATCTTCCAGTTTATCTCTGGTAGTCTCATTCATCAGATTTTCAAGAATATCTGTTACATCAGAAATAGCAATGGCATATCCCATGCCCTCAACTTCTGTAGATGCAAGTTTCGCAGAGTTGATACCTACAACTTCACCATTCATGTTCAGCAGAGCACCGCCGCTGTTACCAGGATTGATAGCTGCATCTGTCTGGATCAGGTTTACACCATCGCCTGTATCACTGCTGTCATCTGTTACTGTATTGTTGCTGGAATCCATTCTGCGGTTCTTCGCACTAACGATACCGGTTGTTACGGACTGTCCATATCCAAGAGCATTACCAATGGCAACTACCTGCTCACCAACTTTAAGGTCATCTGAGCTGCCTACATTGGCAACGGAAATGGCATCCATAGTATCGCTGTCAATGTCATCCAGTGATACAGATACAACTGCCAGGTCTTTCTCTTCATCGAATCCCTTTACAGTAGCTTCTACTGCATTACCATCTACAAATGCTACAGATAAAGTATCTGCACCAGATACTACATGATAGTTGGTAGCGATCAGAAGTTCATCATCATTCTTACCAACAATGATACCGGAACCGCTACCCTCTACTTCCTGCTCTTCCTGCTGTGGAGCATATCCATACATTCCGTACATTCCATAATAAGACTGTACCTCCTGTACAGATTTGGTTGTGATAGATACGATAGATGGAAGTGCTTCTGCTACAATATCAGAAACATCCATGCTTCCTGTTGCCTTTGTACTGCTGTCGGATGTATCCTCACTGGCATCTGACTTTAAATCGTTTTCTTCATCTGCTTTCTTCTCAGATTTCGCATAAGTCAGTTTATTTTCATTATTGGATGCTGCCTGAACAGTGGTTCCTTCATTCCATCCTGTAAGTCTGTTCACGCCTTCGAAACTTCCTGCGGCCAGACCGCCTGCCAGAACTGCACACAGGCTGAGTGTAAGACCTTTCTTTACAATTTTCTGTATTTTATCATTTTTATTATCTTTATTCATCATAATGAAGTCTCTCCTTTAGAACTCTCTCTGTTTCCTTTTGATGCTTCTAAGTATAGAAATGATTTGTGTTCTTTGTGTGGGAAAAATGTGTTTAATTTGTGACTAATTTCTATACATCTTATAAACCCTTGATGCCTTATATCCGGGAACAAGAAATTTCCAGTTTCCAACCTGGCTGTTCAGGATTTTCTCTGTATATTTGAGGGAACTGGAACTGTCCATATACCTGAATACATTATAGACCTTTTTCGCCTTTCCATTGCTGGTCTTCAGCCCCAGAGCAAGTCCCTGGGCCACTTCATGACTTTCATCCATATAACTGCGAATGATAAATCCATCAATCATAGGGTTACATGCCGCTTTATAGTAAGCCAGTGCCATGGATGCCGCCTGATTTACCTGACCGCCATAAGAAGATGAAAATCCCTGTTCAGACAGGAATACTCTTTTATCTGATCCGTAATGGTTCTTCACATAGCTTGTCAGTGCCTCAATATTGTACATGGTAATAAATGTGGCAGTCTCGCCGCTCTTCGTCAGCAGCGGTTCATTGACACTGGACCAGAATTTCGCCTCTGTCAGTGGCTGGCTGTATGCATGGTATGCCACATTCCAGCTGATGCCTTTCTGCAGTTTCGATACTGTTGATGCAAACTTATCCAGCGTAGATTTCGAGGTGTAGCATACTGAGAATATATTTCTCTGGTTCCAGCAGTTATCCAGACAAATAAATACTTTTGAGCTTGCCCTTGTGCTGCGCACTGCATTATGCAGGCAGCGGAACGCTTCACTGTACATGGAAATATATTTGGAGAAGCTCACATTTCCTAGATAATAATAACAGCTGGCACTGTTTACTTCATTTCCCAGAATCCAGTTACTGATATAACATCCATTACTGCCGAAGGTTTCCCCCAGATATGCAAACAATGCTTCCATCTTCTGTCTGGCTGCACTGTTGTCTGTGTTCCATCCATAATAGGCCGTTTCCCCGTAAGGGCTGTTTGCCCTTCTCAAACTCTGGGTGAGTGAACTGTTATTCAGGCTGATCTGCGCTGTCACCTGGATTCCTTTCTGGTTGCATTCTGACACAAGATTTTTGTATCCATACAATGCTGCGAAATAATATTTCTTCCCATTGTATTTATATTCATTATATCCATATCCTGTATTCAGAATATCCGATGCGAAAAAGTTTACAAATACATTCTTACTCTTGGTCTCTGTGATCTGATTAATATCTGTGGCCTGGATCCCCTTCTTGGTTTTTGGTATGAAATAAGCCGCCTGATAACTTGCCAGTTTCTCCGGATTACTCACATAACTTCTGTTGCTGATCACGGAATAACTGCCTTTGGAATTTTTCGCTCCTATGGCAAATTTACCCTGGATATACTCCGGATGGCCTTTGGTCTTTAATTTAAATGTAAGTTTCTGGTTTGCCAGATCAGATTTCTTTATTTTGTCTACTGTTTTTTTCACTTTACCTGTAGCAGAATCCAGATACAGCAGATAATAATAGTTGTCCCAGGTTTTCACATACTGAGGGACTGTCGCTGATACACGGATCTGTCCTGCGGAATATCCTTTTACGTATTTCAGTGAAGCCGCTTTGGAAGAAATTTTTACAACTTTAGTCCAGCGGGCATATAGTGTAATGTTCTTCGCGGTTCCTTTTTTGATAGTGGTGATCTTTGTTTTATATTTACTGTCTGTATACCAGCCGGCGAAATGATATCCGGAGCGGGTTGGTTTTTTCAGTTTCACTTCTGTATTCTGTTTATAGGTTTTCGGGTTTGCAGAATTGTTTTTGCCTCCATTCAGTTTATAAATAATCTTATAAGAAGCTGCTTTCTGCCAGATGGCATACAACACAACTGTATCTGAATCCTCCTCTACCCCTGCTGCAGTTTCTTCTATATTCTGGTTCTGGGATTCACTGTTGTCAGAAGTTTCTTCCTGCACGGCAGGTTCTGTCTGGGCTGTGGAGTTTTCTGTACTCTGAGCATCTGTACTCAGATCGTTGTTCTGAGCTGTGTCTACACCTGGAGTTTCTGAATCTCCTGCTGATACTGCATCCGCGCCTGGGACTGTATTTTGAACTGCGGCATCCCCTGCTGATGGCTCTTCGGTATTCTCAACTACATCCTCTGCTGACGGTTCTTCAAGATTCTGTACTGCAATCTCTTCAAACAATTCGTCAGCTGTGTTTTCTTCATTATCTGTATTTACGTTCTCTGTATTTACGTTCTCCGTATTTACATTTTCTACATCTGCCAATTCCACATTACTGTTCTTTAATTCTTCCTCCTGCCCGACTGGCAGCTCTGCTTCTGATGATACACTGTGCAGAAGCTCCGCTATAGAGTCTCCTGGTTTATAAGAAGTACCTTTTCCATCTTTCTGTGTGTTCCACTCTTTGAAAATATATCCGCTTCTGGCTGCAGGAGCTTCCGGTGCTTTGGCATCTTCTGCTTTTTCACGTGAAACAGTATAGGTCTTTTCCAGTTTCCCATTACTGTAAAGTTTGATCTTATAGCCATCCTCTGTTCCTGCCGATTCAGTAATGTCTTCCCCTTCGTTCTCTTTCAGATCCGGGATGTCCTGGGAATTATCATTTATTTCCTCTGCTTTTCCTGCGGAAAAGTCCTCTGAGCCAAATAAATCTTCTATATTTTCTGCTTCAGTCTCATCGCAGTCATTCCCCATTCCATCGTCAAACTCACTGACTTCTGTTACCTGAGTCTGGGTTCCCTGGGTGAATTCCGCCCCCATTATCGTCTGGGGTATCCCTGATGGCACTGCCATACAAAGCGCCATTGTTACTGCCATAAGCTTCTTCCAGTTCATGAAATTTCTCCTCCTTCTTGTTTCCTGCCTAACTGACAAAATTATCCGCATTCGCTGCCTAATCATGGCTGCACAACTGATATGCCGTTTATTTGGTCAACTCTGTCAGAACATCTGTTAGTACAGCGAATATTAAGTAACCGCCCTATTGACTTGTCTGATTTTCGCTGTACTAGTTGTGCCATGCAAGTCTTCTGCTTGCAGGATGCCACTCTCCTGTCATCCAGTCCACATCATTGGTGATCCAGTCCATGATTACCAGCTGCCGTGTCTCCCAGGCCACTGTTGCTTCTCTGTCTTGTGGTGTTTCATCGATCTCCATAGTCGTATCGATTTCATCATATCCGAAAATATATCCACCTGCACTCCAGATACTGAAATTACTGTCAGGACCCGGATCCACTGTATCTCCTCTCTGAGCGATCAGGCCATCATGGCGCACTTTATATTCTTCTGCACAGCCTTCCTTCAGTTTCGTCATAAATACTCTGTGACGGATCAGTTTCTTATTCTCTCTTACTACTCCGAAGTTATGATACATCAGACGCATGTCTTCTCCAGGTGTTGATATCCAGTCCAAGGTATCCTGGATCTTCTCTGTCAGAGAATCTTTCGCTGCCTTTTCATCTTCACTCAGTTTCATTTCATCTTCATTCTCGTAATAACCGAAGATCAGTTGTTCCACATTCCAGATACTGAAATTCTTTATCTGATTTCTGTCCAGAAATGCTGTAAGATCCTTCCAGATTTCTCCCAGTCTGGTACGATACGCATTCATCTGACCATCCTTTACTTTCATCGCAAATGCATGTCTCTCCATAATATAAAAAACTCCCTGATATTTTATGTCCTGACTTATTTCCGTCAGTCTCTGCCATTTATATAGTCTGCATGACCTGCCGTTTCACAGTCGCCCAATCCGTACATATAACAGCAAAAAAAATGCTACAATCTTTAACATTTAAAATGTAAAAAACTATAGCATTATTTTACCATCTGATATTCCCTGCCGCAACAGACATTCGTCTGTGCAGACATAATAAATTAGTACATCGTTTTCGATGTACTAATTTACTGTTCCTATTTTATTTAATGGCCAATACCTTATCGCCACTTCTGCCTCAATGGCATCTTTCTCTACAAACGTATTCATCCAGTAACGAGAATCCATACTGTGATTTCGATTATCACCCAGCATGAAATAGCAGCCTTCCGGTACCTCGTATGGTCCGAAACTTCCCTGAGGTGTTTCCGGACAGAAACTGTCATCCAGTGGTTCTTCTGAATCGTTGATATAAACCTTACCATCTACAATATTTACAGTTTCTCCCGGCAAACCGATCACTCTCTTTACGAAAAGCTGCGAAGGATCATCCGGATATTTAAAGATTACAATGTCAAATCTCTCCGGATCCTTAGTCTTATACGCCAGTCTGTTTCCAAATACTCTGTCACCGGTCATGATCGTCTGTTCCATGGATCCTGATGGTACTCTCGCATTAATATATACAAAATGTCCCAACAGAAATGCAATCACAAAGACAACGATAATGATCTTCGCATAGTCCCAGAGTTCTTTCCACATAGACTGTGCAGGCTGTTTCTTTTCTTCCTGGTTTTTGTCTTCATTTTCCATCTTAAGTTTCTTACCTCCAGAAATTTTTACTCTTTCTATTCTATCACACCTCTTTGGGATTCACCACTTAATTTTCTATAAAATTCTACAGCATTACTGTTTACAGTAATATGCTTCGCGGGATATTACCAGTAAACAGCAGCCTTCACTTCATGCACAGTAACAATCCCTGTGTAACAAATAAAAATGGCAGATGTTTCACGTGAAACATCTGCCATTTTTATTTGTTACACAGTCTGATGATACGTGCTCAGGAAGTCTCTGATCTTACCTGCTGCCTCTTTTAATACTTCGATTCTCGGCAAATACACAACACGGAAATGATCTGGCTGTCCCCAGTTGAATCCACCTCCATGCACAAGAAGAATCTTCTTCTCTTTCAAAAGATCCAATGCAAATTTCTCATCATTTACAATGCCAAATTTCTTCACATCAATCTTCGGGAACATATAGAACGCAGCCTTCGGTTTCACGGCTGTAATTCCAGGAATATCTGTCAATGCATTATAAATATATTCTCTCTGCTCATAAATACGTCCGCCCGGAACAATGTAATCATTTACACTCTGATGACCCCCCAGAGCAGTCTGAACGATGGACTGTGCCGGAACATTGGAGCATAATCTCATATTAGAAAGCATCTTAATTCCTTCGATGTAATCTTTCGCCACGTTCTTATTTCCACTTAAGATCATCCATCCAATTCTGAATCCTGCAATCATATGTGACTTGGACAGACCACTGAATGTTACACAGAACAGATCCGGTGCCAGAGATGCAATGGATACATGCTCTTCTCCATCCATAACCAGACGGTCATAAATCTCATCAGAAAAGATAATCAGCTGATGTTCTCTGGCAATATCTACAATCTGTTGAAGAACTTCCCTTGGATATAATGCCCCTGTAGGATTATTCGGGTTGATAAGTACAATCGCCTTGGTACGTTTGGTAATCTTTCTTCTGATATCATCCATATCAGGATACCACTCTGCCTGTTCGTCGCAGATATAATGAACTGCTTTGCCGCCTGCCAGAGTAGCACAGGCAGTCCACAATGGATAATCTGGTGATGGAATAAGAATCTCATCTCCATTGTCCAATAAAGCGGACATGCTCAAATTAATAAGTTCGCTGACACCATTTCCTGTATAAATATCATCTACAGAAACGTTCGGAATCTTTTTTAACTGCGCATACTGCATGATTGCTTTTCTGGCAGAAAATAAACCTTTGGCAGGAGAATATCCCTCACAGTCAGTAAGCTGGTCTCGCATATCATAGATAACTTCATCCGGTGTACGGAATCCAAAAGGTGCCGGATTTCCAATATTCAGCTTCAAAACCTGAGTTCCTGCTGCTTCCATTCTGGATGCTTCCTCAACTACCGGTCCTCTTACATCATATAAAACATTATTCAGCTTTGATGACTTTTTAAACTCCCGCACTGCGCTTTCCTCCGTTTCCTGACTCTCCAGGTTCTTTTTCTCTGGATCTTCTGTTTTCTTTATCATCTTTTCCTTTGGTTCAACATTAACTGTCTTTTCTTTCGTTCTTTCTGCTCCTTTTCCCACTGTTCGTACATTTTCGTCCAATAACCAGGACTCTTCTACTTGCAATGTCTCTGCAATAAAATGAAGAATCTCAGCTCTGGGAATTGTTTTTCCGCTTAAATACTGGCTTACATGGCTTTTTCCAAGTTTCACACCTTTTTCCTGCGCACATCTCACAAGGTCTATCTGTTTCATATTTTTATTATTCAACGCTTCTTTTAATCGATCTGCAAACATATATATCTGTAATCCTTTCAGCATTTATTTTTATTATATCTCGATGTATATCGGTTTTGTTTGAACTTTTAACTAAATTGAACTTTTTTTATTCCAATCAAATTTATTGAACAAATTATAGCACGTATCCTTTATAATTACAAGATGTTTGTTCAATTTTAGCATTTTTATTTAATTGAACTATATGTCCGTGTCAGAAAGACGTTTTTTATGAAACATTTTGTATTCATACACAAAAGCAGGAAAATCATACGATTTTCCTGCTCTCAGCCATCTGAATATGGTTTTTTATTCTGCGTTCGGAACTACAATCTTACCTGCCACAGCACAGGAAGCTGCTGTTCTCGGAGATGCCAGATAAATTTGAACCTTGGATGTTCCCATACGACCCAGGAAGTTACGGTTATTCGTAGCCACTACACGTTCACCATCTGTAAGGATACCTCCTGTACGTCCACAGCACAGTCCACATCCAGGATGCGTAATAATAGCACCAGCCTCTGCCAGAGTATCCATAATGCCCATTTCCACTGCCTGTCTGTAGATCTTGCGGCTTGCAGGAGTTACAATAAGCTTCACGAAATCAGCTACTTTTTTGTCTTTCAGCACCTCTGCTGCCGCCTGCAGATCCTCCAGACGTCCGTTTGTACAGGATCCGATAAATACCTGATCGATTTCTGTACCGTCCAGTTCGCTTACATCCCTGATCTTATCAACCTGGGACGGGCATGCCATAACCGGAACGAAATCCTCAGCACGATAAGTAACTGTTTTCATATATTTAGCATCTCCGTCGCCTTTCAGGCTTTTCTGGAAGTCATTTAATTCGATTTCGCAGTATTCTGCAGTCTTTTCATCCGGTGTAAACAGTGCACACTTGGCGCCTGCCTCAATTGCCATGTTTGACATGGTCATACGACTTGCTACAGACATTTTTTCGATGGTGCTGCCTGTGAATTCCAGGGCACGATAAGTTGCCCCGTCAGCGCCCAGATCGCCGATAATACGAAGGATCACATCCTTTGACATTACATTCTCAGGAAGTTCGCCGTCAATAACAATCTTGATTGTTTCCGGAACCTTAATCCACATAGTTCCGGTTCCCAGAATACTTGCCATCTCTGTATATCCGATACCGGAAGAAAATGCACCTACACATCCGTATGTGGTAGTATGGCTGTCTGTACCGAACACAATGTTTCCAGGTTTCACGTAGCCCGCTTCTGTCATTAACTGATGACAGATTCCATCGCTTCTGTGTACATGTGTCATGCCATATTTCTTCGCAAATGCATCACCTGTATGGAAATGTCTTGTATCATCCAGCTGGCTTGCAGGCACAAGATGATCGTAGATCAGGATCACTTTTTCCGGATCCCAGAGCTTCGTAAAGCCCATTTCCTCGAATTTCTCTGCTACAAAAGGGATAAAGATATCATGGATCATCACTCTGTCCACATTGACAGTGACAATATCGCCCGGTCTTACACTTTTTCCCACATTATTTCTGATAATCTTTTCGATAACTGTCTCGCCCATCTGCTTCTCCTTTCCCTGTTTAATCCAGACCATTTAATTTACGCATGGCTTTTACCAGACCGCCGGCCTGGATAATGCTCATCAGATTCTCAGGCAGGGAAGCAATCGGATATGTTTTTCCATTGTAATCTACATGCTCATTCATCACTACTGTTACTTCATCGCCTTCTTTGATGTCATCATGAAGATCCGGCTGTTCAATAAGCAGAAGGCCGTTATTAATAGAATTACGGAAGAAAATTCTGGCAAAAGATTTCGCGATCACGCACTGAATGCCCAGTGCCTTGATGATCTCCGGCGCCTGCTCTCTGGATGATCCGCAGCCGAAATTCTTTCCCGCCACGATAATATCTCCTTTGGAAATCTGTCCTGCCAGTTCCGGGCGAAGAGGACTGAATCCATACTGTTTCATATCATCTATTGTTTTCAGTGCCAAATACTCTGTAGGAATAATGATATCTGTATCAATATCGTCTCCCAGTACCCACACCTTTCCTGTAAATTTTTCCATCGTATTTACCTCGTATTATGTATGTATTCCTTGCATTTTTTCACTCAAACAGATCAAGTACATATTCACGACCCGCTTTACTACGCGGCTCCAGTTTGATCCGGCAAAATGCCGGCCTTATACCTGGCTGGCCAGTACGATCTTACCTGCAATGGCAGAAGCTGTAACAGTTGCAGCTGATCCCAGATATACCTTGGAGCTTGGATGTCCGGCACGTCCTTTGAAATTACGTGTACCAGTGCTGATCAGAACTTCGTTTTCACCGATAACGCCCTGGCAGCTTCCCCAACATACACTGCAGTTCGGGTTCATTACAATAGCCCCTGCTTCCATAAAAATGTCAATAAGGCCTTCTTTTAATGCCTGTCTGTAGATGGTCTGGCTTGCAGGTACAACGAGGAAACGAACGCCCTCTGCTACCTTTTTACCCTTAATAACTTCAGCGCCTACACGAAGGTCTTCGATACGTCCATTATTACAGGATCCCAGGAAAGCTTCGTTAATGGCGATTCCGCAAGTTTCTTCTGCCGGGACTACATTATCTACGAAGTCTGGTTTCGCAACTACAGGTCGGACCTTGGACAGGTCAAATGTATATTCACGGGCATATACTGCATCCGGGTCACTGTGATATACAGCTTTCGGCTCACGTCCATGCTCTTTCAGATACTCAATAGCTTTCTCATCTGCCTCGAAGATACCTGTCTTAGCGCCAGCTTCCACAGCCATATTGCAAAGTGCCATACGGTCACTGATACTGAGTGTTTTCGCACCTTCTCCAGTGAACTCCATAGCCTGATAATTGCAGCCATTTGCACCGATCTCGCCAATAATGGTAAGGATCAGGTCTCTGGCATATACGCCTTCCGGAAGCTTGCCGATCAGGTTGAATTTCACAGATTCCGGCACCAGAACCCATGAGGTTCCTGTTACCATACCATAAAGGAAATCTGTACATCCAACGCCTGTTCCAAAAGCCCCAAGTGCTCCATAAGAGCATGTATGGCTGTCTGCGCCGAAGATCAGCTCGCCCGGGCGTACATAATTCTCGATCATTACCTGATGGCACACGCCTTTGCCTTCCCAGAAATCAATATTGTTTTCTTTTGCAAAGTCTCTCATCTTCTTCTGGGATGCTGCTGTTTTCGGGCTGTCAGATGGCACATTATGATCCACGATAAACACAAGTTTCTTTGTGTCAGCAATATGGGGATTTTTTAATTTATTACGATACATATCAACAGTCAGATGAGTAGTTCCGTCATTACTCATAAGACGGTCCAGTTTTACTGTATGGATATCTCCTGGTTTTACACTGTCTACGCCAGCTGCAGCTGCGATGATTTTTTCTGCGATTGTCATTCCCATATCTTATTTCTCCTCCTCACGGTTCAGAGACGCGATCAGTCCGCCCTGGTTTAAAATTCCCTGCATATATTCAGGAAGCTTGGTGCAGGAATATATTTTTCCATTTGCCTCTGCAGTTCCTTCAGACATATGCAGCACCATAGTATCTCCTGTCTGTACTTCATCCGGAAGATCTTTACAGACAATAGCCGGAAGGCCAATATTAATAGCATTTCTGAAGAAAATACGCGCAAAAGATTTCGCAATAACGGCCTGTACTCCTAATGCTTTCAGAACACCTGGAGCCTGCTCTCTGGAAGATCCACAGCCAAAGTTCTCTCCGCCTACTACGAAATCTCCTGGTTTTACTTTTTTCGCAAAATCCGGATCCAGAGATTCAAAAGTATGTCCTTTCATTTCGTCCAGGTTCGGAAGCAGCAGATACTGAGATGCAATGATCTGGTCTGTATCCAGGTCATTATGAAATTTAAAAATTGTTCCTTTTTCCATAATAATTTCCCTTTCTGTTTCTATTTCAGGTATGCCTCTGCCATTGCCGGAGGCTTATCTACTTATAAGATAAAATCACCAGTTTCTCAGGCTGATTACAATCTTTTTCTATTTTATCACAAAACAGGTCATATTGAAAATGAATGTTTGCAATAAAGTACGCCAAAATCCCTCCGACGGGACATATATCAGCTCTGCCGGAGGGATCTTTCTCTTTTTACTTATTTAATTTATTTTTTTACTCTAATTGTGATCACTGCTTTTTTGCCGTCTACACTTACAGTTATTTTCGCTGTTCCTGCTTTTTTGGCTGTGATCTTTCCGTTCTGATCTACAGACACAACCTTTGTGTTGGATGATTTCCATTTTCTCGCAGAGGTTGCTCTCTTCGGTTCAGCACTCACACTAAGGAACTGTACTGTACCTTTCTTTAATGTAAGGGATTTCCTGGCAAATTTCAGGCTCTTTGCCTTGATCGTATCTTTCTTTACATTTACTGTGATCTTCTTTGTAAGTTTTCCTGCTTTTACTGTAATAACTGCCTGTCCGGCCTTCTTCGCAGTAATCTTTCCGGAAGAACTTACAGTGGCAACAGATTTCTTACTGGATTTATAGGTTACTTTATCTGTAGTATTGGACGGGCTTACGATTGTTCCTATTGTAGCTGTCTTTTTCGCTTTCAGATAGATTACAGATGTATTAACTGTCAGTTTCTTTGCCGGAACCTTTTTCGGCGGTTTCGCTGTTGGTGTCGGCAATGGTGTTGCACTTGGGGTTATTGATGGAGCTGGTGTTTGTGTTGGCTGCGGTTCCGGTGTAGTTGTTGGTTCCGGTGCTGGTGTCACAGTGATTTCAATATATGGCAGAACCATACTTGGTACATTTTCATTAGCCACTGTCTTTACTACATAATTTCCTGTGTTCGGAATATTAAATGTAAATTTTCCTTCTGCATCAGATTTGGCAGATGCGGTTACGGTTTCTTCTGTTTCTGTATTTACCAGAGTAACTTCATAACCTTCTGCAGGGCTGTATTCATTACGTCCCTGTGTTTTATTTACATCTGTATTCATATAATATTCGTCGCCTGTAAGAGTAAGAGTAAAATCCTGATTTTGCTCTACACTTACACTGTTATCTGTAAATTGCAGATAAACCGGATTTTCACTTGAAGTTGCGGAGAATACAGAAAGTATATCTCCCTCTTTCAGTGCACACATTCTTGGGTCATTTCCAACCCATTTTCCATTTACACGGAAAGCAACCATATTTTTATAACTTTTCTGACCAAGAAGTATTCCTATACCGGCTCCCTTCAGTCCACACATGAGATATCCTGTAGGGTTGCTCAGATACTCTTCTCCAAATAATTCTTTATGGATATCTGCCATTGCATCAATAACTGCAACCTTCTTCTTTGTCTCATATCCTTTATCATAATTGCCTTTTTTGGCGCCTGTAATCTCTATTCCTGCAGCATCTTCCGAAGTTACCTTCATAGTCATCTTCTGAGGTGCTTCTCCAGGTTCTTTATTTACAAGTACTGTAATCTCAGCAGTTTCTGCATTCTCATCTGCATAAATCTGTGTGATAACACTGCTCAGTGCTGTTCTTGCAGCCTTATATGTATCATCTGTACCATTTTCATCTGTCAGAGCAGTTTCCGCATCTGTGATCGCTTTATTTAAAATTTCCTTCGTTCCTGTCGGCCACTGTCCAGGTGCATCACCTTCTGTGATTTCATCATATAATGCCTTCGCATCTTTGATATCACCCTCCAGAAGTGCTTTTACAGTTTCATTGGAAAGAACAGCCTCAAGTTCCACGTTTAACTCACTTCCGGATGCTGTCCACGGTTTGGAAATGGTTGTTTCTACATAGTTATCAGCAGTATAAGTATAGGTATAATTATTATTTTCTACCATCTCATATACGCCGTCTTCTGAAGGAGAAACAGTTAATGTTTCGCCACCTTTTTTATATGTAACAGATACCATTCTCGGGTTTATCGGTTCCTGATGTCCGGATTTCGCACGGATCTTAAATGTAACCTGATAATGGTTCAGTCTGGTCATGGTAACTGCAATATTTTCATCCTGAGCAGGTATAAAGTTTCCTGATACAGAGCGATAATCTTGTGCTTTCGCAGAATAAAAATATCTTACACCGTCCCATAATGTATAACTGCCATCTTCTGCCGGTGTTTCGCCTGTTATGGTCACATCAGCTCCCTCTACAGGATTTCCTTCAGCATCAGCAATACTGAATGTAATTTTGTGCTTGCTGTCAGCTTCTGCTGTAAGAGATAAGTTCACAGTCTCATCAAATGCTGCAGTAAAGCTCTGTGATAATACTGCTGTACCTTTCGTTCCAGCTGCAATATAGCCATCTCTGGATGCCGTTACAGTATATTTCTTTCCCGGAATCAGTGTATAACCATTCTCTGAAGAAGTTACTTCATTCTTAGTACTGTCTGTTACAGTAATCGCTGCATCCGGGATCACTTCTCCGTTCTTGCTGTTTACAGCCTGAAAAACAACCTGGCAGCTATTGGTCTGTGGTTTGACTTCGAATGTATACGTATGCTCTGCCAGTGCTTCTGCTGTATTATCATTGATCGCTGCATCCTCCACAGATGGATCATATAATTTCAGAGTTGCAGTAAATGTCTGTTCTTCTGTTCTCTTAGTCTGATCCAGATAATAAGTCTGCTTCTTCGCAGGTTCCTGCTTTACTGTGCTTCTAAAAGCACTCCAGTCAGAGAAGAACCAGCCACTCTTGTATTCTTTTACATTCGGACGGTTCAGCTTAATACTGGAAACTGCATACTTCTTCGCATCGTAATAAGATACTATATAGGTATCATCTTTTCTTTCTATTCCGGATGTAGTTGTAATTCCCGCATCAACATAATTTCTGTACAGGTATTTCAATGCTTCTGCTTTTTCATCCGGTTTCTGCACTTCATCGCTTACCTTCTGTACAGAAGATGCCACGATCTTCGCATAATGGTCTGTCCATACCTTATCATCACTCCTGCGGGCTGCGATTTCAAACAGGCTGTCCAGTTTCTCTACCGGTACAGACCAGAAAATATGCTTTGCGCCATCTTCAGATGGAATATATGCAGCCATATTTTCCTCTTTTGCAGTTTCAGCATCCAGAGCTTCTCCTGCATAAAGTCTGTCATAATCTGCATTCTTTAATGTCATAATCGCATTGATCTGTCCATCTTCCACATATAAAGTGCAGGCCTCTACCGGCAGACCGCTGTCTGCACGTACATTGGCTGTATAAGTACCAGTTTCCAGCACGTCCGGAGCTGGTGTCACAACAGGGATTGTAGTCAGTTTAATATGAATCGTATATATAATATCATGCACCATTGTCATGGCAGTGGTTGTTCCGGTAATCTCCATATCCTGATTCAGGACAGCCGGAACTTCAAAAACAGACCCTTCATAAGAAGTTCCGGTAATCGGAAGATATTCATTATCTCCAACTACCAGTTTCGTATACTTGGAACTGCTGAATACAACAGTGGCATAAATTTTTCCTCTTTCAACCTTTACTTCCGGACAGGTGATCGTTGTTTTTCCAGATCCTCCTTTGAACGAAAATTCTTCCGGCGTATAAGTTCCATCCTGATACTGATCTTCAGATGCACCTGCTGCTGAAATCTCTGCTTCTGTCAGAACATCATCTTCGGAATCTGTAAACTGTACATCTTCCTGCAGTTCATCTGTCTGTTCTCCATCTGAAAACTCATAGTTATCGTTTCCGTTGTCCTGTGATGTTTCTTGTGAAAACATACTCAGCTCGTCTTCTGCCAACTCCTGCTCAGATGTCTCCGGAGTATGATCCGTAATCTCAGTTTCCCCATCTGAGAAGACATCAGCGCCCCACACTGGTGAAATTCCAGTTACTGTCATGGTTGCGGATAACATCAGTGCCAGAAAAGCTTTTGATCTTTTCATTTCAATACTTCCTCCTTTGAATTTTGAAATATACATATACTCCGCGATAAAGCTTTTCTTTCTTATGGATAAAAGCAGATAAAAAGGACAGCATTCAGGGTTAAACAAAAAAGACCTGTTTTCGCACGAAAACAAGCCCTTTAATCCTATTATATCCAGTTATTCATCCCTGACATAATTAATGAAAAAGCTTTCATCGGAAGCGTCTCATCAGATATTTTCAGCAGGTTTCCTGGCTGACAGATCTTCGCTCTGCTGCACCTTCTCAGCAAAATGCCAATGGCACCTTCAGCATCACTCCCTGTTCACAGTGACCGGATCGCTCAGGACTCACACCTGATTCCCTTTTAACCTTTGGTAATATTTTTACAAAGGCACTGAAAACAATGTATTTATTTTTATTTTATCAACTATATTCCAAAAATCAAGCTTTATTTTCTATATTTTTGTCAAGGGATAATTACTCATCCCAATCCATTTCTGTACATTTCACTGATCACTGCCTGGGCATGTTCTGATTCTTTCTTCTCGATAATCTGATTTCTGTCACTGAGGATTGCCAGCATCTCATCTACCAGATCTTCGATCTTGGGATTCGTATATCTGTATAAATATCCCAGCATTCTCGTTGCTGTATAATCTGTATTCATGTTTTTATAAGCAACTTCTGCGCAGAATTCTTTAGGATACCCTTTGCTTAACAGAACTTTATATAATTCCTTCGTTTTCTCTGATGCCATAAATGTATCACCCCGTCTGTCAGTTAACAGAGATTCTTAGTCGTTTCCTGATATAAATCACAGTACATCTGCAATTACTTCTGATGCATCTTCCAACGCATCTAACGCCTCTGTCAAAGCATCCAATGTCTGTTCCTCTGTAGTATTCTCCTCATCGAACTCACTGATCATATCAGCCAGAGTATCCTTTATCTCTTCAATGCTGTTAAAGATCTTCTGTATTTTTTCCTTTTTCTCAGTCTGTATTTTAATATTTACTATTTTACTCATCTGATTTTCTCCCTGTTTTTTTTATGCTTCTTAAGAAGATTTACCAAGCCTTCCCGAATACGTGCACAGCCTCTGCAAAGACATACGAGCTCTTTGGTTATAGCATACTTTTAATCTCCCTGATTACACTTTCCCCCGTCAATGGCTTTGAAATATGTTTATTCATTCCTGCCTTTATGCTGCGCTCCACATCATCCTGAAAAGCATTTGCAGACATGGCTACAATAGGGATCAGTTTTGCATCAGGACGATCCATTGCCCGAATCTGTCTTGCTGCTTCCAGACCATCCATAACCGGCATCATGATATCCATTAATATCAAATCATATTCTCCTGGCTTTGACCGGGCAAAAATATCCACTGCCTCTTTTCCATTCCATGCACAGCTAGTCTGCATATTTTCATTTTCCAATATGAATTGTGCAATTTCCATGTTCAATTCATTATCTTCAACAAGAAGTGCTCTTTTCCCTTTCAGGGAAACATTCTCAACGGATGATTCTGGCATTTTGGATTCTCTGTCTGAGGCAATCTGGAACGGCAATGTGATCACAAATGAAGTACCTTCATCAACTTTACTGGTAAAACAAATCTGTCCTCCCATCATTGTTACTAATTGGCTGACAATAGTCATTCCCAGACCAGTTCCCATATTGGCATTCTGTTCCAGTCTGTTCTCCTGTGTAAAAGGTTCAAACAGATGCTTCTGAAACTCTTCACTCATCCCAATTCCATTATCTGTACAGGTAAATTCAAATACTGCGGTCCGGTCATCTGAACTGATCTCCTGGCTGCTAACAACAATCTTACCTCCAACACGATTATAATTTACTGCATTACTTCCTATATTCTGCAGAATCTGTTGAAGATGAAGAGGACTTCCTACCAGTTGATTATGTATGATATTGACAGCCCCCTGGTTCAGCGAAATTCCCTTTTCACGTCCCTGCATCTCAACAATACCAGTTGATTCCCTCAGCACCTTGCGTAAATCGAAAATTTTTTCTTCCAGCTGCAATGTTCCGGATTCCATTTTATTCATATCCAGGATATCATTCACAAGATTCAGAAGAAATCCAGACGCTGTCAAGACTTTATCCCTGCACTCCTGCTGTTTATGCAGATCTCCCGGAAAATGGTTTGCAATCTGCGTAATTCCACGGATTCCATTGATTGGAGTCCGGATATCATGACTCATGCGTCTGAGAAAATCTGTTTTTGAAACATTCGCCTTTTCCGCTTCCTGAGCGATTCTTTTCAACTGTTCCTGATATTCGAACTCCTGCTTTTTTTCTTCCGTAATGTCACGTGCTACATAAAGCACCTCCGTAACAGTTCCGTTTGCATCACGCCGCTTCACAATGAATCGTCCCATATGCCAATGCCCATCTGCGGCAAGATATTCTCTCGCAATCGTCTCTTCCTGTTGCAGCCTGTCTGCCAGCGTTGTAACATCAAAAAACTCCCGCATAGATTTCTGATCCTCTCTGGAAACCACACTTTTCCGTGCAGTACGAAATGCTTCTGAAGCACATCCATGACTGCCTGTTAATTGATGCATTATCTGACCCCCGACAACTTCTTCAAACCTGTCTGTTCGTAGATCCATAGAATAAATCGTCCAGTAAATCTTTGAAATTGCGGATATGACCGCATTGCTTGCCTGTGCTTCTTTCAGTGATTTTTTCAAAATAACATTTTCAGAAATATCAAGGAATGTGGTCAGTATTGTTTTTTTCCTGTCCGATGTATAAAAAATTTCCGTTTTCGCAATCGCCGGTGTCAGATTCCCCTTTCTGTCAAGGATTACACATTCATAAGAAACAGATCCCTCATGGTGTCGCATATCCATCAGTTTTTCAATTACATTCTGATTTAAATAGGACACAGCCCCTATGAGATTGCCCAGATTTTCCTGTGCTTCCTCAACTGTCTCCACTCCATAGATACGCATAGCTTCTGCATTCATATGGACAATCTCATGCTCTGGCAAGGTATAGGATAGCACTCCAACACTTATCGTATCCAGAAGCTCTTTATAATAAAAAATCTGGTTTTTGTTTTCATCCTTTAATTGCCGGTTCTGTTGCAGCAATCGTTTCTCCAGAAGTTTTTCTTTTTCAAAATGGACAATATCTCCTGCTTCCTGATGATAGCCCACAAGCCTGATCATATTGTCTGGGGATGGGACTCTCCTTCCTGTACATCGTATATAAATGACTCCCTTTACAGGATGCATGTAACGGTAAACAGCTTCTGATTCATGCCTTTTCAGTTCTTTCATGTAATCCCAGAAGCTCTCCCTCTCCTGCGGATAAATATGTTCTGCCACATATTCCATGCATTTTTCTGGAGACAGGTCTTCTGTAATTCCAAACAGTTCATTTGTGATCTCATCCGTGTACAGTCTTGTCTTTTTTCCTTCTTCAGACTCTACTTTCCAGAATCCGGAGTTTCCTGCCTGAAAGTATGCCTGTATGTCCTCATTGTTCAACTTTTTCATATGCCTGTCCCTCACATATATTATTTTTAGATACACAGATACATGTATCTTGCTACCTGTTTCAACTAACAGGCTTTATAACTGATCTTTTCCCATGTTAACTATGTATAAAAAACTATTTTGATTATAAAATAAACGTTCACCAGTTTACAACTTTATAAATGGTAGACTTGCTGGCAAATCAGCTGTTTTAGAGCCTTTGCCATAGCATTTGATTTTATATGTGTTTCGATATTTTGCACGAAAGTAGCAAAAAATATCTGGCTGCGAATGCCCTGACTTAATTCAAAACGAAATTCCTGTACACTCTTTGTTCGGTATTCAGAGAAATGTTCGTTCCGATAGAGCAGAATCTTCATGGCACAGTAACTGATATTGATCAGGTTGACCAGCATTTCAATCCCTTTGCAGCTTCGCGCCATATAGTTGCAGAAAGACCAGAAAGTTTTCTGCTCATAGTAGCTTACTTCAATATTCCACCGAAATGAGTACAAAAGCAGCGGAATGTATTTCATACGGTCACTTCCGGTCTGGTTCAGTGGCGCTTTTTTCTGCCACATACGATAACCAAGGGGAACGGAAAGATAAGATACCTTATCCCCATTCCAGACGGGTACGCAGAGCATGACACTTACAAAGCAGTGTCCATTCAGGTAATTGGAACCGTTGTGTGCGGCATGGTCAAACAGTTTTGAAACATTTTCAAATTTTGTGCCAAATGGGATACCATTGTATCATCCACACACAGAAATACCGGCTACGTCTGCAAGGAATCCGGTATCAGCTTCAAAGCAATCCTGACAGTGGTATTCATAAATCTGGAATAATCAACCTTTGCATAGGAACATGCATAATAAAATACATTCAGTGATTTCTCCGTTATTCCGAATAAAAAATGTTCATACAGAAACCGGATGGAATGCGCCGATTCCAATGCCAGTATGGATAGTAACTGCAGAAACAGAGTATCTGCTGTCGGAACAGAAAAAGTTTCAAAATAAGTCAAAAAATATTTATGAAGTCTACCAATCAGTGTTTTTTCGTTGTATAATGCTTTTTGTCGTACAGGGTCGTTTTCCTTTGTAATGTTTTTCACAAACTCATTATACATCAGAAAGTCCTGTACGATATTTTTTTATGAAAAAGTTGTAAAGTGGTGTAGCCATAATATCTTAGCAATAAAAATCCCGATTGAGCTTGCCCTTATTGTTTCCCTTGTGTTATATCGTCCCACCAGTGTTTACGAACTCTGATAAGGGCAAATACAAGGGCAAGAAAATCCTATAAAACAGTATAACACAAAATAAAAGTGACATGGTGAACTGATTGAAATGCTTCTAATTTTTGTCGCAAATAATTGATTAAACAATAAGGAGCATTCCTGTAATTCATTAAAAGCGCCAATTGAATAAAAAAAACCTCAAGGTAAGATTGAGTTGCATCTTGGCGGATGTAAACAAAACAATCAAACACCGGAGGTTCCAAATGAATTATACACAGAATGAAAAGATTGAGCAAGTAACAGATTCAACAATAGTTGTCGGAGTTGATATCGGAAGCCAGATACATTATGTTTGTATTTACTTCACACTTTAAAAGACATAAAATTTACGGATATAGAAGAATAGGGCTTCATGCCGGTATATGAACGTCAGGAAATCACTGATGATCTCCATGAAACCTCCGGATTCAGAACGGACTATCAATTCATAACAAAACGGAAAATGAAAGGAATTCAGAAAAAAAGTAAGCGGATATAAAGCATTACTATATTTCGTGTATGCAGATAAAAGTGCCACACCCCTTGTATTTACAGGGATTGTGGCACTTTTTTAACTAATCAACTGTCAAATATGAAATTATATAGAGAAACGGCTGTTTTGTCAAATTATATATCAAATTGAATCCACCTTATCAATCGGCCATAATTTTCTGAGTGCCGCATAAGAAATCAAAAAGTTTGCGAGCCATCCAGCCGGTACAGCAAGCCAGACAAATGCAATACCAAAACGAGGGGCACAGATTAAGGCAACTGACAATCTTATTGCAAGATTTACCATATTTGCAATAAGAAATGGCCGCATGATTCCAAGCCCACGAAGGACTCCATCTGTTGCCATCTTGATACCCATGAAAATGAAAAAGTAGCCTAGCCATCTCATATAATCCCCTGATACCTGATAAGCTAAAGCAGTTCCGTCTTTTCCTAAGAATAACGAAGAAATTTGCGTATGCAATGTCTCAATAACTATAAAAGCAAGAACTGCAAAACATAAATCTAACACCAGTGCAGCATGATATCCTTTTTTGATACGTTCGATTTTCTTTGCACCAAGATTTTGGGAAACATACGGTGAAACTGCATTTCCAATAGATATAAATATCAGTGAAAATACATTCTCTACTCTCATCGTTGCCGAATAACCCGCTAGTGCCTGTGTACCAAATGGATTTACAACCGCCTGTACAATCATCATCCCAATTGACACTGTAGACTGCTGAAGAACCGAAGGTACAGCAATTCGGAGCATTGAACGTAACTCCTGCCCGTCAAACCAGCTAAAGTGACTTTTATATCGGCGCATCCGACTAAAGAAAATCAAAAGTGAAAATACTGCAGAAATTCCTTGTGCAATAAGAGTCGCAAGGGCTGCACCAAACACACCAAGACCAAGTCCAGCCACCATCCAAAGATCCATAAATATATTTAAAACCGAAGAAAATATTAAAAGACCTAACGGAATCTTTGATTCGCCGATTGAAGTGAACATCGTTGAAAGGATATTGTACATAAACAGAAACGGAAATCCCACAAAATAAACTCGAAGGTACAGTACCGCTTCATCCAATATATCAACAGGTGTCTGTAATAAACTCATCATTGGATGGGAAAAGCAAAATCCAAACAGACCCAGAAGTATACTTAGAATCAGAAAACTAATTAATGATGTCGACACAATCGTTTTCATTTTGCTATAATCCCGGGCACCAAAATAACGGCTTACAAGAACCCCTGCACCTACACCTGCACCCAATGCTATACAAATGAATACATTCGTAAGTGCGGCGCAGGCACCAACTGCAGCAAGTGCAGATGAGCCAACAAACTGACCAACAATAATAGAATCAGCCATATTATATACTTGTTGAAAAAAACTGCCTAGAATCATAGGCATTGCAAAAACAGTCAGCGCTTTAAGAGGCGCATCTGTAATTAAATATTCATCTTTTGACATTGTCTTATTTTCCTTCTATAGAGATTTATTTTATATCTTTAAAACACAAAATGCAAATGTTGTTATGATCAATCAACATTTTCTGATAAATTGATTATAACATGTATTATCCTTTTTTCATAATAAAAGGTTTTATACTAATTCTTTTCTAATTCTTTTTCTGAATTTATAAACATAAACAAGGCTCAAAAGGGCACTTTCCCTTATGAGCCTATACACTTTATCATCTAACGTATTTTGCTTTCATCTTTCCATGTCTACACATGGCATTTTTCTCTTAAATCGCGTTCTATGATGGTTCTTTCATCTTGCTGATATCCTTTGCTTGCATTTTTCTTGAAGTACTATAGGGCGGAACCAGTTTTAAAGATAATCGTCTCTTTTTCACACTTTAACCTTCGTATATTCTACCCTCGCTTTCTTTCTAGTTCCTGATCCAGGTACTTTGGTATCGGCTTTCCGGATCGGCGAGCAATAGCAATCTGTTTCTGATCGATTGTAATGCCATCTTCTTTGACCATTGCCATATTCATAAATAAATGTTGTTTTCCAGGTGTGTCTTCATCCACGTGGTAAATCGCATAGCGGTCACCATTACCTCTGAACATTTCTTCCTCTAGGGTATAATCATACTAAAATGGGTACATAGCCCGATCAACTCTCTCCGAAATATCCGTTCCTTCTGTAATCGTGTCTTCCAGCCAGTTTTGGATATCTCCCCATGATTCAAACTGTAGATAGCCGGCAATTTCATGCGTCCCATCCGGTGCCAGTACAATATGTCCCGGTTTACTTTCCTGATAATCATAACGGTATCCGGCTGCTTCCAGTGCATCTACCAAAATGCCATATTTTTCATGTAATTCCGTTTGCTGTTTTTCTTCAAGAATGATTTCCAATTCTTCTGTAAGCTGATTAATCATTTCACCAACTGTCTTGCGGATCACATCCATAGATGCTTTCATTTCCTTCATTTCCCGGCTGCTACTCCAACCTGCAATGTAAGGAAAACTATAATCCGATGTATCCAAACCAAAGGAAGAGCACACACAGTAAGCAACGGATTCTGCTTCAACCTCTTTTGTCAGTCGGTCTTTTTCTGCACCAAGACTTTCCATGATCTCCCTGTCATGCAGTTTTACATGGGCGGTTTCATGAATAGCAGTCTTTAAGGTCTAGCTTTCACTGAGTCCTTTTTTAATCACGATTTCCTTGTCTGCATTGTGATAATATCCATTGGCATTGCCCTCGATCTCATCGAATCGTATCGGCACTGGGTATATTTTTTGGATAGCCTGCATGAAAGAATCAAAATCCTGTACAGCTGCAGTCAGTAATTCTGGTGCCAGTGTCTGGATTGGTTCCCATGATCGGTCGCTGATTTTCATCCAGGACTTCTTTTTCCTTCATTTTCTTATATGGTGCTGGTGCGATAATTGTAATTCCTTTTTCACCTTTCATGACCTGTCTACCCATGGACTGCCAGTTTTTGTAGCTGGTAACAAGTGTGGCATCCGGTCGCTGCATGGCGATCAGCATTGTATTATTAAAAGAATAATTGTGAAACTTTGCCATGGTTTTAAGAAATTCCTGATAGCGGTTACTTGTAAAAAGCTCTTCCACACCGGATTCCAGTGACTGCATAATGCTGTCCATATCTTTTCCCTGGACCGGCAGTGGAATAGTAGTAGTTTTATTTTGTTCTGTCATAATACTCCTTTCCAAAAACGCCCCACGACATTGTGCTTATGCCGCAGGGTTTTTTATTAGTTGATGAGATGATTATTTTTTATTAGAGTTCCATATCGTGCTTCTTTGTTTTCGGTTTCTGATCTGGCTGTTCTTTTCCTGCTTTCTCTGTTTTTGCAGCCTGTGCTTCTTTTTCTTTCTGACGTTCTGTGAATCTATCTGCCTTTTCAAAGACATGATCCTTTTGTCTAAATTTGATGTATCTCCCGGAAGTGTATAATGAACATTCCAATGATCATTTTCTGCTGAATTTACTCTTTATAATAAACGTATCAAAATGAAAAAAATCACAGCAAATTTCAAATTATTTTATTTTTGTACAATATCACTATAATTTGTCTCAGGGTAAAGAAACAAATGCACCTGTTATAGTGGCTCCGCCGTAGTTCCAACTTTTACATGGAATGAAAGGAAAAGGACAGCACAAAAAAGGAGAAACTGCACTGCCTTTCCTGGCCAGATACAGTTCCACCTCTTTGCATTCCTTTTTTGTTATTTAATGTATTCTTTTATTAACATCTGATCTTTTAGACAATGCTTAAATACTTTGTTATAAGGGATTCAGATACCGTCATTTTTTCTCACTAATGATGCGATTTTCCTGGTGCTCAGGCATTTATCCGTCATTTTGTTTCTGCTTCAGTTCCTTTGCCAAACATGTGTCACGTTTAATGTATTTAGCGATTGTATCAGTTAATTCCTCCATGTTAATCGGCTTGGAAATATGGTCATTCATGCCTGAATCCAGGGATTCCTGAATATCATCTATAAAAGCATTTGCAGACAAAGCTATAATTGGAATCGTAACTGCATCGGATCGCTCTATACCTAGGGCTCGAATGGCTTTCGTTGCTTGGTGTCCATCCATGTTTGGCATCATAATATCCATCAAAATAAGATCGTATGTGTCTCGTGGATGATTTTTAAACAAATTCACGACTTCTTTTCCATCTGATGCGCGTGTTACGGTCATACCGGCATCTTCTAGCATTATCGTAGCAAGTTCAGCATTTAGATCATTATCCTCTGCCATAAGAACATGAACACCTGTCAAATCTCTATGTAGAGGTTGTTTTTGTTTTAATTGAATAACTTGTTCTGTCAACTCCAGTGGAATCTCCACAGTGAATGTAGTACCTACACCTTTTTTGCTCTCAACAGCAATTGAACCGCCCATCATATCTATATGTTTTTTTGTGATGGCCATGCCAAGACCGGTTCCCTTATATTTGGTTCTGGCATTAGCATCATCTTCTTGTGAAAACGGCTTGAATAATTCTTTCTGGAACTCTTCACTCATGCCAATACCATTATCTTGAACAACATAACGAATTATGATATGTTTCTCATCCGTTCCGGGGTAACTGCTGATATCCAAAGTAATCTTTCCACCGTCCTTTGTGAATTTCACAGCATTGCCAAGAAGATTCACCAGGACTTCTCGAATACGCGTAACATCCGCAAGGACATATGGGTTCTTTGGTCTTTCTCGATGTACTTCAAACTTAAGATCTCGGTTATAAAGAAGTCCATTCATAATCGCCTGGACGTTATCTGTCAATTGAGTAATATCCACTGGCTCAGGCGAAATGATAACTTTTCCACTTTCAATGCGACTAAAATCCAGAACGTCATTCAACAAAGAGAGAAGATGATTCGAACTTTTTTGAACTTTCTCCAAGCTATCATGAATATCTGAAACCGTGTTCTGATGAAGCGCAATGTTTGTAAATCCAATAATGGCATTCATCGGCGTTCTAATGTCATGGCTAATATTAAGCAAAAACGCAGATTTTGCTTTGTTGGCAGCATCTGCTTCCTCAGCGGCGTTCATTAATAATTGTTTTTGTTTTTGCTCTTCTGCCTTGCTTTTCTGGTAAACATAATAGGTATATAGACAAATTAAAAGCAATACAGCTCCTGCGACTAAAC